>Ga0247611_10002185_pt1 | contig 32568 bp, 36 predicted proteins | sample 177DNAGHGhighgp2_FD_192422 | JGI IMG/M metagenome (GOLD analysis project Ga0247611, IMG submission 192422) | Sheep rumen microbial communities from Palmerston North, Manawatu-Wanganui, New Zealand - 1770 DNA GHGhigh gp2 | ecosystem: Host-associated > Mammals > Digestive system > Stomach > Rumen... | reverse complement strand
GGTGGCTACCCTTTAGAAATTTATTTATTAAGTATATCAAAATGTTTTGGACAATAGTATTTGCGATATTATTTGTAATGTACTGAATACCTTTGATACTAGGTGCTTTGTCACTATTACGAGCAGGTATATGTTGGTTATTTTCTACAAAAGAATGATGGACTACAATAGGAGTAGTCGCTAGTGTATTTGTTTTAATTTCAATATTTGCATAGATGAAAGAAAAATCTGAAAGAAGGAACTGTGTGAAATGTTGAAAAAATCTAAGTGAGAACCAGAAACTATGGTGTGAGAATTGCATAAGATATGTGAACGATGAGCTAGAATGAAAGACAGACTTGCCACTGCATTTCTTCTTTAAATGGAATCTTAGACATAAGAAGTAATCAGACTTTTATAACTTAATTTATTAAAAAAGATGAAAGAAAAAATCTGAATAGAAAAACTTATCAGATACTTATTAGAGAGTAAATGAGAAGAATATAAGGAGGAATATTATGAATGGTATAGAGATGTAGAATTAGAACAGAACATAGATAGTCTTTCAGAATTAAAGCCTTTTATTAAATGGTTAGTAGATAATGATAAGATAGACTTAGATGCTTGTGAATGAGAAAAAACATATAATAATCTGACTGCATCAAGGGACAGTAATTACTCTCAATATGAGAGATTACTTATGGCTTTAGCTATCCAAGATGAGCCTATCAGATTTCTATGTGAGATATTGAAGTAATCAGACTTTTATATTATTTACCTATGGAGAGAATGAGTAAACCTAAATTTATAAAGGAAATAGAAAAATCTGAATGAAAGGAAAGAGCTAAGTGCTGAAGACGGTATATAAGAGTTTATTGAGAGTTAGACAATAAACCTATGGTAGAATTAGAGAGTTTAGAAATAGTTGTTAAGGAATTGCATAAGTTAGAAGAAGAAAATAAAAAGCTGAAAGAAGAAATAAAGGAACGACAGGAAGAAGTAGAGAGATTTAAGAGTAATGCTATGGCAGATGCAGATTATGAACTAAAGTTAGAAGAAGAAAATAAAAAGCTGAATATAAAGGTAGCTAGTCTTGAATGAGAGATTAAATGACTAAACTATACGATAGATAAACTAAAGGAAGAAAATCAGACTTTAGAGCTATGGTTAGATAATAAAGAAAAGCTGAATGAGGGATACAGAAAGCAGATAGATAAGTATAAAAGACAGTATGAGCATTCTATGTGAGAAGATGATGAGCTTATCTATGAAGAATGACTTTATGACTAATCAGATTTATTTTATTTACTTATGGAGAGATGTGAGAAGAAGAAAAGATGAGAGAAGATTTCTGCCAAGACTGTGAGTTATGAACACAGCTGGAGAATTGTAGGGATTGCTTATTCAATGTCCTATGTAATAAATAATTTATTTTAGTAATAAACAAAAATGAAAACCATAAACTGTGCAAGGTGTTGAAAAGAGATAGAATTTAGATGACAAAGGAAGTATTGTATAAAATGTAGAAAGATCATGGATGATGAATACGCTAAAGAATATTGTAGAAAGCATTGTAAAAAATGAAAAGAAACAGAAAATAATGAGGAGAAATCCTAGTTTGTTTTGTTAGTAAAAATCATTTAAGAGAAATTAAAAATCAGGATGGAATAATTGCCCATCCTGATTTTGTTGTACAAAATACTTTTTAGAGGATTATTTTTTCTTTCATCCTCTACCTCCGATTTTGATCTTTCATTTAGATTTTCATCCACATGGCATTTTTATATTAGTTAAGATTTAAAGATTTGATAGTATAGTAATATCACCAGAACTACACATAATGTAAACGTTAGACTTACTTCCATCTGTTAAGTTATGAAATAAATCTGATTATAATCCATAGTTGGATTTAGTTTGGTTGTAGTAGTTGCTAATTTCTTCTGCTGTTCGTGTTTTATTCTCCATTATAACATTACTTAAACCTCCATAATAAACATCTATTCCATTTACATTTGTAGAGAAAGCAAAGAAGTAAAAAGCATAATCAGCAGGAGTTCCTTTAGTATAAGTTCCTGTTAAATTACCATTTACATAGATTTTTAAGTATGAATCATTTACTATTACAAGATTAAACCGCTGTCAGGAAATAGGAGTTACCCATCCTCCATAATCTCAAACAATTGTATTTAGATTTCAGTTTTTCTCGTTATATGTTATAGCTTTATATGTAGAGCTACTTCCATAAGTGAAAAGGGCTGCGAGAGTAGAGCCTCCTGTATTAAATCTCCCCTCTCGATAAGTCCATAATGAAAGAGTCTTAGGGAAAGAAATAGTAGGAGAGGTTAATCTCTGATATCTACTTGTAACAGAAGCACAGCTTACTCACTGATAAGTTCCAAAAGATACACTATTATTAGTCAGGTTTCTACCATTTCCGCTTAAATCAGCAACTGTATTACTTGAGTCTAAGGGATAATAAGCAATAGTATTAGCTCAAGGTTGCCATCCACTAGGTCGTACTTGTGTATCTCAACTCCAAATTGATTTAACAGGAGTTGTTCAAATAAAACATTTTTGAATATCTGTTGTTCATATCTTTATTGCCATTTATCAGGTTTATAATTAAATAAATCTCACTTTATTTTCCCTTTCAATATATATCTTTTCAATGTTTTTCTATTCATTCAAAGTTTATCTGCTCGCTCTTGTAGTGTGTATTCTTCTCATTTTATTATACACTTTACATTACTTCTTCTATTATTACTTTGTTCTTTCATAGTCGCCCATCTCACATTTCAAGGCTCGTATCATTTAGAATTATCTATTCTGTCTATTGAGTATCATTCTCAAGGTATGTCTCATACTTCTTTATAGAATTCATCAAAGTCTTTAAATCTAACTTTTATTCATCTCCCACCATAATCTTTATAAGCACAATGGTTTTCTTTATTACATCTATCTAATAATCATCTCCATATTTTATATTCGGGTGTATTAGTCATCCCATGAGTTACCTTTCATCATAAACATCAACAACTCTTTATTCTTCCCCAATTTCATATAGATATTTTTGTTTCATTTCAACACTCACATTTACAGATTAAAGTCCTTCATCTCCCTTTTCTTTCATCAGATATTTTAATAATTGTGAGTTTTCAGTATGTGTCTCAGTTTTTATATTTCAAATGATGGAAATTATCTCTACATTCGATATTACAAAAGTGGTGCTTTTGGTTAATAAACTCTGGTGGCTTATAAACCATATTCCCACAAAAGTCACATTTTAAATAAAGCCCTTTTTTTTGCATGGTTATATAGTTAGGTTATAAAACTTATTTTTGGGGAGGAGATATAAACCTAACTTATATCTCCAATTACGCTAGCTAAGCAACCCATAGATTATAAAACAAATGTAATTATGTTACTAGCTGTTCAACTTGCAGGGTCAGAATTACTTACTTTTATCGTATATATTACTCCACTATCTCCACTTACTACTGTAGGCTCTGTAGGTGCTTGCCATTCATACCCACTCGCTGTCTTTGTTACTACATATCCTGTTGTTGCTGTTCATCATGGATTAAATCAAGTTGGTACTGCTCATCAATCTTTAATCAGCTTTCCTGTTGTTCAGTCAAATACTGCTAAATGTCAGTTAGTAGCAGAAGATGGTCAATAAACATCTCATCAGACTGGTGTAGTTATGTCTCAGCTTCATAATATAGAAGTTCAGTTTATTGTCCTTATATTTACTCAGCTTTGTAATTCATCTTGCTTTCAGTCCCAAGCATCTTTATCTGTTTGTGTTACAAATTTATTTGTAGTTGATGTATCACTTATATTATCTGCATTTAATGTAACAGCTCAAGTCTGACCGTTTACACTTGTTACTCATCCTGTTGGAGATAATATCTGTTTCCAATTACTAGCAGTAGAGTATGGTGCTTGACTAAGTACGTATGTCTTATTCTCACTTGATACTATTGCTAAATCTCATTGGTCTGCATTAGAAAGAGTTGTTAAATCTGAACTTGTACTAACGGTAAATGTATCTGTTAAAGCTACTCATGGTATTGTAGAATTTGCTAAGTGTCAATTACTATCTAATACAGGTACATTTCAACTAGATGTTCATGTATTCTTTGTTGCTGCAGTTCATAGAGTAGAGCTATCTGCAGGTGTATATCATAAAGCAGTTGTTACATCTCTACTACTTATTCATTTATATTCACGTATCCTTGTCCCATCGTGGTAATATGCAGGGTGTTCTAACTCAAGTGTAACAGTTACACCTGATACATATTTCCCAACTTTTACATATATTTTACCATCATTTGTTGATGGTAGTGTATTAGTCCACCATTGTGTAGCATCAAGATAGAATAAACCATCTACACCTATTGTACCAACAAAGTATATATAATCTCCTGCTGTATAACCTGTACCACTGGTATTTGCACTATACCTTATATCAAAACCAGAATACTGTTTATACATAGTGTTAGAACTAGAAATTGCACCGTTTGCTAAAACTGAAGTATTGCTATAATATAGCATCTCACCATTAAGCAAAAATCAATGAGTATTTACAGTTTTATTATTATTAACTGAGTAATCTTCTCAGGTGTTCGTTACTTTTTCCCAAGTCATATCAGGTTTTTGTAAGCAAATACTATAACGTGTTATAGCATACGTTCCACTACCTGAAACAAAACCACCTCTATCAAATAATATGTTTTGTGTGTAGGTTGTATTATTATCATATCCGTGACTAACAAATTGTCGGTATGTACCATCAAATACAAATTGAGATACAAAATTCTGACTCCATACTAAATCATCTGTTGTTGTAGTAATAGCTCAATTATTGTATCTTATAGGATAAGCTGGAAAGTTATTCAGCTTTATTGTTAGATTTGCTACCGTTGCAGAGGCTGTAGGATGTACACATATAATTTGTCATACATCTAATGTAGTTATACTAGGGATAGATACCACTTTTTCTGCTACGTTTCAAGCTGTGCTAGATGTAGCATAAGCTACAGAGCCACCTCATCATGATATAGGATTCCAGCTAGTCCCATCATATACCTTTACCACATCGTTTACTGTATCATAATATGTAGCTCATTCTGATGGATTAGTAGGTTGTGTTGTTACTAATCATGAACTCTCAATATCGTATGTATCTCCATTGAGGTCTATTTTGTTTATTGTTGCCATTGTTTATTATAAATCAAAATAAATCGTACAAGTAGATGGCGCTCACCACTTCGTTGAATATCCTGTCGTTGCTTGTATTGCTGACTGATTAGTTCTTCAGAAGTGCAATTCTGTTAATGCTGTACAGTTTGTAAATATATTATCTGCACCAAGAGTGCTTCAATAGGCAGATGTCTTTGAAATAGTTGTTAGCTTTGGCATATATATTTTCTGAATATAAGTATTATATCCGAATGTACCTGTATTGGCAGCACCACCGTTACACCATATTTCCTCAAGTTCAGGGAATGATAATTCTGTTATTTTTCTGCAATTCTGAAAAGCATAATAAAATCATCTATATGATGAATTTGCACCCGCATCAGGGTCGCCGATTATTCTTAATTTCGGAAAATATGCATTTTCAAGGTTCGTATTATTAGAGAAAGCATATTGAAAACACGTTAAGCCTTTTGCTTCTTGGAGTTTCGGGAATGATGCACTTACCATTGCTGTATTTCCTTGAAAACAATATGAGAAAGTCGCTGCACCATTTGCTTCTACAAGGTCAGGGAATGAGACTGTTTCTAAGTTAGTACAAATGTTAAAAGCTCTATCAAAACACGATGAGCTGTTAGCATATTTTAAATCTCTAAAAACAACAGACTTCAATTTATTATTTCTATAAAACTTATAGGCAAAAGTGAAAGCACCTGCTCATGTAATTCCTGATATAATAAGGTCGGTATCTCAACCTGTTGGAAATGTTAAAGTTCAAGTACCATCAAGTTCTCATAGCAAAACATCTATACTAATACCATATTTTGTACTACTTCATCAAGACGGAATGCTGTCAATAGCTGTTGGTAAATTGCTCAAATCTTGGGTAGCAGGTAAAGTACCACCTTTAGTGCTTACTGCAGTATAGGCATTTGCTACCTTTGTTTGTGCGTTTTGAATTGCTGTTGCTATACTCATGTTATTATAAAGCGTTAATTAAAGTTTCTATATCTCAGCAAGTATCATAGAATAACTTAGCTGATGGATATTGTGAATCTGTACTAGCACTAGATACAGATGTAACTAGATTTGAAACATCTTGTTTGCCACTTAGAGCATTTGCTAGATTTGTATTATCTGTTGGATTTCAAGCTATATTTGCAAAAGTTACAGTCTTTCAGTGATTAGACTGAAGTAACCAAGTTTGTCAATCATATACATATACATCTCAGACTTCTACTTCATCTGTTTCAGCTGTACTTGATGCTGTCCCTGTATAACTACTTCATGTTGGTTTATAGTTTGTTGTTCAAGTTACTTCTATGATGAAATAATCTCACGTTGTATAAGCATAAGGAGTAGATAAAGGAAAACTGATAGGTAATCACGTTGTAGAGTTCCATAAACTAAGGAATTTACCTAGTCCCATCATATCTGCTATCTTTCAGTCTAGGATTCTTCATTGGTTAGCAGATAATGCTGAAGTTGTTGATTGTGAGTTTAAGTTATCTACTACTGTTGTTGGAGTAGGTATAGCTCATCCATCTTTGATTTTCTTTCAAGTAGCTCAGTCAAATACAGCTAAATGTCCATCTACTGCACTGCTAGGTCAAACAACATTTCCACTTCATCCTCAACCTCATCCTCCACTTCATGATATATATAAAGTTTCATCTTCTACCTCAGCCGACATTCCTCAGTCTTTAACTTCAGCTGTAGTAGTTCAGTTTTCATCTGTTATTGTAATAGTAGCCGTATCTCATTCTTTTACCACTGAGGCACTAGGGGAATATCAAGGCTGTCATTCCTCTCAATCATCTCATTTAGGTCATTGTGGTCAAGTTGGTCAAGTAGGTCATTGAGATCATGTAGGTCATTGAGGTCAAGTAAGAGTAGTTTTAGCATTTACTAGAGTTACCGTACTTCAATCTGTTTCTCCAAACACTATATCATTTCCACTAAATGCAGCTGAATTTATACTAGCTCAAGTCTCTCATTGTATTCATTGGATACCTTGTACTCATTGCTCTCATTGAGGTCAAGTCTCTCATTGGATACCCTGAGGTCATTGGATACCTTGAATACCTTGAGGTCATTGATCTCATTTATCTCCTTTTTCTCATTTCAGATTTTTATATTGAGCTTTCTTAATCTTATTTCAATCTTCACTATCAGAAAACAGAATAAAATCATTCTGTGCCATAGTTAGCTTTTCTTCAAAGTCTATTGGGAATATATTTGCCATTCCAATTATATTTAAAAACTAAATAGATTTTCTTGCTTTCCAAAATGTAGCAGGGATCATCTTTCAGCTGTTCGCTAGAATATATATTATTTCATCATCCTCATCATGTACCATCCTATAAGCATCTTGAAGTGGTGTCATGTATGTTATAGGTCTGATTCTACCATCCCAATCAGTTTCTACAGCTTTTCTTTGTCCCCAATTAGTAGTAGGTTTAACTCTTTCACTCCAATTAGTAACCATATATAGTAGGTGTTATATAAATCTTATGTATTATATTCTGAAATTTTCAAAAGCAATAAAAAATAAAATTGCATCTGAAAAAATCTGACTATACTCTAGTTAGACAAACTTTTATATTCTAAAGATTATAAAATGACTTCAACAATTATTATTCTTATCGTTTCAGCTACAGTTATCACATCTATATGTAATGTAGCTAAACCTGCTTATAAAAGATTCACATGAAAGTATGCAGCTAGTATTACTGTATTGTTATCTTTCATTCTTTGAGAGATAGCTGCATTCTCTGTAGCACCATATCTATCAATGGAAGTAAATAACTGAATATTATTCTTACTTTGATTAGCTCTAGGTACATGATCTAATATTTTCTACGATTTGTGGGAAATAGTAAAGGGATTAGGAGTAAAACTTAATGAATGAATCAAAGCTATAGAGAAATCTGAATAGTTTTATTTTAGAGAGTTAATTCAAATGGTAAATATAGAAAAAGGCACAATAGAAGAAACAGGGAATGTACTCACTAAACTAACATGAAGTGAGAGATGAACATTCCTAGCAATAATGATAGTAGCTTTAATATCTATCGTATGAATTGTTATCTTTTATGTAAAGAGTATGGATGGATTGATAGATAAATATAATGAAACTATTAATAAGCAACAAACAGAGTTTTTAACAGCATTAAAGGAATTTAGCAAATAACTAAATCAAAGATGCGAGAATACAAAATAGTAAAAATAGAGAGAGGTTGGATCATATCAAGGAAGAAAGAGATGTGAAGGCTAATGGTACTTCAATATCTTAACTGAAAATGATTACGGTCTCCACATAAAACCTTTGCTAAGGTATATTATGATAGAGATAGTGTAGCAGAGGCTTTAGTTGTTATAAAATCAAAATGAAGACTAGAAACAAGTTGAAAATATCACGATGAGCAGCCCGAGAAAGAAAAAAACAAAGAAAAGCGTACGTGGAGTGAGTTATAATATTCATTATATTTTTATTCGCAGTATTGGTGCTTTTATATCCATCACGGGTAAACTAGTATGAGGAGAAGAAAAGGCTGACCTAATAGAATTGTAGAGATAAATTGAACAAAACGAAAACTCAATAGAGTTATAGATTCAACAGCTACAGATATACATCACATTATGGGACAGAAATATAAAAATCTATATAATGTGAGGATAGAACAGAATAAAGTAAGGATACCTAGAAAAGACCACGTAGATTATAACCACTTTGTGAAAGATAAACAGAATCCTAGAGAAGCAATGCAGAAAATGTTTGAGATGTGTAAGCAGATATTACTACCACAGATTAGAGAGAGGTTGGTAGAAATACTGTATAATACGGAGGATAAGGACTTTTATATCCCAGAATTATTAAAATGACCGAAGGGGAAGAAATAGAATGCTATACAGGAGAGAATAAATCTGAGATACCATCAGTAATAAATTGTAAACAATGTGTATTTGAAACATTATGTTTAGCTTGGAATAGTAAAACACAATGAGATGATACTCACGAAGTAGAGAGGACTTCATAGATTTACTTTGTAAGAAATATGTTATGGAAGAAAATGTTTTGTGATGTTTAGGAGATGGTGCTGAGAATACAGACTATGTATTATGTAATGGAGATTCAGATTTATTACCACCTTTAGTAAAAAAGGATGAAATCAGATTCTCTTATAATCAGTATAAGAACTCATGGAGTTATGTTTCATGCACTATTTTTGCTGCAGTAGGTATGATTTCAGACTTATTCAATTATGAGTTTAGTTACGATGAAATCAAAGAGATAGATGAGCTAAGTTATGAAAGAGGTAGAGTAAGATGACAATGATGGTTTTTACAGTCAGCGGTCAAACTAGTAGCAGACCGATGGAATGAGAAACATCCAGATAAACAAGTAGCATATTATAGAGTATCAAAATATTCTGATGAACTTATAGAATATGCGATAAATAATTTATACACAATAGACTGAATTATGTGTCCTACGAAAGAATGGAATGAAGATAGAAAAGATTGAATGATAGATGGAACTAATTTCTGAACATCTACTAACTGACACTCACTAGATATAGTATGTAAGGAGTGACAAAGAACGGTAAAAGATAGTGGTAGCACACCATATTACTGACTAAAGAATAAACTGAGTGCTATGTCAAATTTCTGACCTAGTTTCTATGTGTATGTACCTGTGAATGATAAACTAGAAGAAGTAAAAAGGCTGAATGAGATGAAAACAGAATGCTTAAACTGTATAGAGAGTTTATGAAAAATCCGACATATGACTAATGATAAAAACTTTCAATGAGTTTTACACTACACAGCAGACAAGCTACGTGCGAAAGTTAAAGATTGTGATAACGAACTAAAGAAATATTCATAGAGAAATAATAGGTAGTACCGTTATAGAAAATTAAATAAACGATAGGAGATGAGGTGAGTGGAATAATTACCCACAGAGAAAATAAAAGTCTGATATTTAGTCAGGCTTTTTTGATTTAAAAATATAAAGTAACAAAAAACTACGATTTTTTAAATAAAGGTTATATCTATGATAACTAATATTTTTGGGTACAAAATGATGTTTTTAGTTGTATCTGAAATTTTTTGAATATAATGCTAGTGAGAATGAGAGAGTAAATCTTTCATTTCTAGTAAGTTTTGAGAGGTCTTCACTAGAGAGAGCCACTGAAACCCGATATACTTGAAAAGTTAAAACTTTCAGGGAAACAGTAAATTACATTCAGCTGAGTAATGCTCTATCTCATACCTTGACAGTATAGGTACAAACTTATGTGTTGTGCTTGATTTTGGCATACAAATAAGTAAAAAATTTTTAAGCCTATACTAGAGAGGTTTTGAGGAGAGACTAAACCCTCAACCTTGAAAGTTTAAGTAAGATAGTAAGATGTTATAGAGTGTGAGTGTATGAATGAGTATAGGTTGCTAAATCATGGTATCTATCTATCAGGGATATTTACATAAAACTTCTCAAAAAAGAGTCCGAAATTTGAAAAAATTTCAGACTTTTTTTAATTAAAAATAAAAAGTCCCTAATTTTTTGCATATTTTAGATTTTAGAGTATAATATATTTAGCATTTACTTTTTATGTATAGAGATGGTTATATTACTACTAGTTATATGAATAATAGTTTGAATACTTTTGTATAAGTGGAATATTAAGCATAAATGAAAAACACTTAAAAAAAATCTGATAGAACAAAAGGCAAACTATACAACCATAGCAACTCTTACCAATGATGATAAAGAGAGAGTAGAAGCTATGAAAAAAGTGGCTGAATGTGATAAAGCTATAAAAAACTTAGAAAAACAATGATATTAAAAAAGAGAGCTAAAAGCTCTCTTTTCTTTTATAGATTTACTCTGTTTTCTCGTTCTCATATACTGTAGTTCATACTGCTATTCATGCAGGATATCATCAATCAATAGCTCCCTCTCTAGCAATGTTTACTAATCCATCCCAAGTAGGAGTTCAGAATTTACTCCATAAACTAGGATTACTTCAATTCTCTACAGTTTCAAATAATTTCATAATATTTCTATTTGGAGAATTTAAGTATTTATACCATGATGATATTGATTTCATAACTCATGATTTAGCAGCTTTTACAGGATCAAGTGTTAATATGGCATCTGTTATCTCTCCACCTGCGAATGAATCAAGTATCGTATCTGATAATCATTTCATATTCTTTCTTGCTTCTACTAAAGCTCTCTTTGAAACTTCATCCTCTATATTAGTTAGACTACCATACAATTTCTTTAGATTTACATAGTCTTGAGATGCTTTAGATCAGTTCTTTATTCAAGCATCTAACACATCATCTAATGAATCATTTATAGCATCTTTTACTCATTTGTTCATATTAGCAATTATAGCATTCTTAGAAACATCATTCATATTAGGATTTTTAAAGAATGCTGTAAGCTGTTTATTGAAATCCTGTGTAAGTTTTTGTGCATCTTCAATAGCTATTGTACCTGCATCATCGCTATAATCTATCAGAGACTTTTTGAAAGTATCTATTATATTCTGTGTTCATGGATTAGCTATATTCTGCGAAATATCTTTTGATAGATCATCCAACTGCTGATATACCTTATTTAGATTTACTCTAGCTCCTGCATCTCATGCTTCTTTTGCTATTGTGTTATACTTATCATATATAAATTTCTTGTAATTACCTATAGCTTCAGCAGTTTCTCTCATGTTTTTAGGCAATTCTCATACAACCTTTTCTCATGCATCATCTGTATATTGTAGATACTGTTTATTATTTACCATATCACTTATACTATCTAATGTATCATCAATAAACTTATCATATTGAGTCTGATTTAGTTTACCTTTCACAGTTGGCTTTATAGATTTTTCAATATATGGTTTTACATCTTCCCTTAATTGATTTTTAGCTTGTACCACTACATCATCTACTTTATCTTTAGGGAGATTAGCTAGTTTGTTACTAATAACTCCACCTAAAGCACCTCCTCAAATTCAGAGTACAGCTTGTGTAGGAGTTACATTTAGATTTCATTGACTACCATATTGTGTAGCTAGTGTATCTATCCCTCATTCTACAGCTCATAATAAAGCAGCATTACCTACTCATTGAGTAGCCATAGCAGGAGCTAAAGCTGAGCTTAAAGGTGCTGACAAAGCAATAGCACTACCAATATCTCCAACTACTTCTCATGCTTTAGTCCATCAGTTATTAGCCCTTTCTTCTCATAGTAAAGGAGTTCTAATATCTGTCTGCTCTCTACCATTAAATAATGTTCAGTTTTTTTCTTCCTCTGCCTTCTGCTGTTGATAAGCTCTTACCTCATCCTCTCAGAATAGATCAATAGCTTTATCTTGTACCCATTTTTCTAAAGCACTTCATTCTAGTTGCTCTGCTCATCGTTTTCATAGTTTATCCATCCATTGTCATATCATATTATAACCTCGTTTTCATGGAGATTGTAATACTCATACCCCAAAATCAGCTGCTTTTTGTCATGCTGTTTCTTTTACTCTTTCTTTTAATCAAGCTGCATAAAGTAAATCTTGATTCTTACCGTTCACATATTCATATAAAAGCTGACTTCAGTTAGGGACACCTTTTACCATAGCATCTATTACCTCATTATCGTTAGTATTATATGGAATATTGAATTTTTCTTTAGCCATCTGCGATAATTGAGTAAGTTTAGTTCACATCTGTGCATCTTTATTTCAATTTAGCAGCAATTCTCAGTTTTTATACACAGAATCGTTTATTTCTTGTTGCCTTTCTTCTAGTTTGTGCTGATTTAATACCTGTGGATAGTAGATTTGATATAACTCATCCATTATCTGAGTTTTTTCTTTACCAACGATCCCTTTATCAGCTACCATTTTTTCTAATTTCTTGTAATCTTCTTCATCAAATCATGGATATCTAGAATTATATGTGTTATTTTTCTTTTTCTGTGTAGTTGTAGTCGCTGTATTTCATGAATTAGAAGGAAAAGGAGTAGAAAAAGCTGAATTAAATCAGGTGCTGAATGGTTTTGTACCTATTCAGACTTGGAAACCTGTGTTTGTTTGTCAAAATGCCATTATTATCTTAGATTATCTAATTAAAATGTACTTGGGAAATAATATCATCCAACATTTATATTCTGAGTTGTTGTTTGTATATCAGGAGATTGTAAAGATGAATACCATGTATTTGAATTTCAAACTATCTGTGCCGCATTACTTCATTCAAAATTCTTAGGAAGTGTTCATCATCATTGAACTACAGCATCATTTAGTGATTTTATTATATTCTCTAGATTATTTTTAAATGTTTTAGATGAACTATTCCATTTTAGGTTAGTAGATGCATTTCATAAGATATCCCATTCAGAATCTGACATAGCTCCAAATGATGCTCAGTTGTTTTTAGCATTAAATAATTCATTTAACTGCAACCTGCTCATCAGAGTTTTATATTCTGCTTTGGTTTCTCCTGCATCAGTAAATGGTATATATGCTAATCATAAATCTATTAGTCATCCCTGTGGATTATCTTTTATTCAGAGTGTTTTTCATGTTTCAATCATATCATATAACTTAATAGCACTCTCTAAAGCTTTTGAAGCTTGTTCTACTCAGCTTCTCTTTCATTCAGTTTTAGAATAGTTCTGAGCCATAAGTCTAAAATCTTTTTCATCTATTCAATAATCTTCTTTTAGAGCCTTTCGTTGTCCATCTGTGATAGCATCTTTACCCTTATCTAAGTAAGATTCGTAATCTTTTGATAGAGATTTTATATATCAATCACTATTCCAATCTATATCTGTTCAAAATTTTTGTCATAGATAGCTAGTAGTTGGAGTATTTTGTGTAGATACATTCAAATTTAAGAAAGTTCCACTTTGAGTATCCATATTTGCCATGCTTACATTCATTCATGCAGGTGGTTGAGAAGGATCAAAGAAACCTTTTAATGATGAACTTTGTGGGTTTAGATGTCTTCTAGTTTGTATCTTCTCATCACTTCCAAAGTTACTATCTACTACATCATAGCTTCAATCTTCATACACCTTAGTTACAATAGCTACATGACCATAATTTACTCAGTCTGAGCTTTTTTTACCATAATCATAAACTGCTATACTTCATTCTCTAGGTACTTGTGAATTTACACTATTTAACTTTGTAGCTAAGCTGTTGTCATAATATCTATTAGCATTATCTGTCATTCAGATATGCACTAGATAATCATTTACAAATTTACCACATTGTCATCCTTTATTTCAATCTTTTTTATCTAGTAAGAATGTTCATAATGTATTATATCCATAGTTTACAGGAGCTTGAGAGAATACTTTAGCATCTACTATATCGTATGGTTTAGCTTCTCATGTAGCTCATGTAGCTTTACCTCAATATTTAGAGTTAAAATCTTCAGCAGTCATCATTTCTCCATTATAAACTACATATTCTGTATCTCATACTTTATAAGATTGTAAACTTGTTCAACTAGATGTAGCAGCAGGTTTATAAGTCTGATTGTATAGATATTTGTATTCAGGTTTACCTTGTATCTGTTTATTTATCTTTGTAAGCTCTGCTCATAGATTACTTCCTCCATCTATAGCTTTCAATACATCCTGTGCCATCTGCTCTGCACTCCTTTGCATTGGGATACCTTCATATTGAGAAAGTAAATTCTGAACACTTTTAAGAGCTGCTTTATATCTAGTATCATAATCTTTAGAGTTTATATTTCAGTTTGTGTATTCCTGTTGCTTTACCCAATAATCCCACTCTCTTTGAGCTTTCTGCTCGTTAGTTTCAAAATTCATTAAATCCATAGCAAATCAAAGCTCTTGCATCTGCTGATTTCTAGCTTGTTGGTTTAGTTGATATTCCTGTAACTGCATACTAAACTCATTCTGATATTGTTGCATCCTGTTATTATACTGTGTAGCATATTTATTATATTCAGAGTTAAGTGTTCTTAGTTGTAATTGTAAATCATAACTCCTATCTGCAATTATAGCATTTATCTTACTTCTAGTTGCTCATGTTCATTCATATTCTTCTTCTACTGATTTTTTAATACTATCTAAATCTGATTGGATATTCTCCATTTGTTCTTGAACTTCAGTACATTGGTCTGATAATGCTAACATCTCAGGAGATTCCATCTTACTCTCATAATCTCTGAAATATTGACTAGCTCCATTTGAACTATCTCCACTCATAAACTGAGTAAACATTTGCATAGCTGCATTATAAGCCATATCTTGTAGATTCATTCAAGTAGTATCTACTCCTTTATCATCATCGTAAGCAGATATAATATTTCATTTGTTAATCTGAGCTTGTAATTCAGCATATTTTGTTGGATCATATATTCTTAGATTTTCAAGCTCATTCATAGATACTTGACCATCCTTATATTGAGTGTATAAATCTGTTACAGGTATTCATGCTAGTTCCATTCATTTCTGATATCCTCCATACCATGAATCTAATGTCTGTTTCTGCTCATCATTTCTAGCATCATAACTGAAATTCTTTTTAAAACTTTCATAATCTCTAAAATATTCAGGATTAGTCTGTCTATAGTTGTTTAGATTGTTAATTATTTTACTCTGAGCCTCATCAGAAGTCTGATTGTAATAATCTTGCGATAGTGGTTTAAGCTCTCACTCCTGCTTAATTTCTGAAACGGTACTACCTGCTGTTTCCTGTTGCTTTACAGGTGTTTCTTGTTTCACCTCAGTAGTAGTAGTGGATTGTGTTGGTTTGGATGTATTCTCATAATATCCTGTTTTTTCGTTATACACATAATTTCAAGCTCATTGATTTTCATAGTTTGGTGTAGCTTTTGTTTTTTGTGTATTCATATCTGCCAACACCTGTTTTGCATTTTGTCATGAACTTACTGAATTATACATCTGACTAATCTCATTATCTGTGTATCACATATTCAGTAATCATTGATAAGCTTTTGAATTTTTATCTATTGCCATTTATATAAATATTTATGAATTAAAGTCTCTTAAGTTTTAATGTAGCTGTAGATGATGCACTTGAATAGTCAGCACTTCAGCTATAATACATTTTCCCCCAAAAAGAGAGCATATCAAATCTACCTAAGTTTAGCACCACTTCATCGGTTACAGGCGAGGTAGAAGTAGTATTTAGTTGGTATATTATTCTATCTCATGATTTGATATAGTTGGTTATAGTTGCTGTACTACTTCCTCATTCAAGAGTTATCTGTGCTAGATAAGGTCAGGCTAATGGGATACGAAGCTCTCATCCTCTTATTAAGAACTCTGTAACTCAATATGAATCTGTCATGCTAAAAGGTCATTGATTAGTTGTTGATTCTCTTTGTTCTCTACCTGCAGAATAGGAAGCAGATCATGTCACAGTACAACAATATCCAAAAGCTGATTCTACTTGAGTATGCTCCTTTATCTTATTCTCTTGATGTCAAACTCACTCAATCAGATTGAGTTCAGCTTTATAATCTAATGTCGTTTGTACTTCTTGCATCTCTTAATTTATTATAAAACTATATCAGTAATATCTGAATTTATACTTATCTCATATATCTCAGGTGTTAATTTGCTATCTATACTATTCAATTCTATAACTAGCTGTAACTTGTACCAATATGGCATATAGTTGTTTACAAAATCTTTACCAAAGACTAAATCTGAGCCATATCCTTGTTTTTCGCTCTCTATTGTTTTGATTAGACACATATTATCGTATCATTCTGTAGTTATACTATCATCTCATTCTCCACTTACCTTAGTAAGAGTTGTATTGCTTTGTCATAGATAGCTTCAAAGATTATTCAGAGTTCTAAATGTTATTAAACTATTATCTTCATCTACATTTATAACTTCAGCAGTAGTCTGATTTGCTACATTATACACATCTCATACTGTTGGTCGGTTAGTTACTCAACTTACTGTGAATCTCCAAAAATAATCATCATCTACAATAGCATATACTTTAATATTTCCATCTTCACTAGCTACATTCTTATATCAGATTTTTAATTTCTCTATGTTTTTTCTTGTTCATAATTTATCTCGGTAGATTCATTCAGTAACTAAATATCCATTGCTTAAATATCTCTGCTCATTTATCTGTCAGATATAATTTACTCAATCTAGTGTGTATGCTATACAGAAATAAACTCATCTTTGCCCTAGTATAATCTTATTTGCTCATAATGGATATCTTATAGGTCTACTCCATACTGTTCTCATTCATGGTATATCATTTCAATACTTATAAATTCCATCACATCATGGAATAAATAAACTATCTAAGTACATACACATAGATTTAGAACTCTGAACATCATTAAAGTCAAACTTCTTTTGAAAGTTATATTGCTCTTGGTCTAAATTCCTTTGTGAATTAGGGAAATACATTTTATTTGCTAATAAGCTTCTTTGATAACCATTTACAGCATATAATCTGTATTGGTATCATTCCACAGTTCCTGTAGTAGCTCATGAAGTTGTTAATACATAGCATACAGTTTCAGTATTAGTAACTCATTGAATAATTAGTCATCTCCACTCTATTGCCTCAGTAGCTACAGCATCTACTCCATTCCAATAATACTGTCTTGAATTAAATCCATCTGTAGCCCATATAATCAGATTTCAAGCCTGTTGTACTATATCTACTATAGTTTCATTCTCATCTACTAAGCTCCTTGTAATAACTCACCAATCTTGCAGATTTACTACATCTACTTTATTTCAACTACCTATGTAAAGCTCTCATCATCGTATTATACAAGGATGATTATCAGCAGTTGTTATTGTACTCTTTCAGATAGAGATTTTGTCTGTATTTACTTCATGTACATTTACTATCTCTATTGTTCAATCAAAATTATCTGTAGGTGTTATTGTAACTGGCAATACTTCTCAAGTATTAGCAATAGCATATCTTACCCACCATCAATTACTACTTGCTTGTTCTGTTGAGCCTGTTCATACTTGTACAGTAATTCTTCAAGCTGTACGATTTTTGATTTTAACAGCTACTCTTACTCTACTATAATCTGTTGTTGTTATATTAGCACTTAATGTTCAAGTTCAGCTTTCATGTACAGCTCATTCACTTGTAATAGTCCATCATGTTCAAACTGTCCATCAAGCATTATCACTAAGATGAGTATTAGTTAGTAAGTCGTTAGCTGGATTAAACAATCAATCCATATCTATTACGTCTATATAAGATTTTCTTATAGCTATAGCTTTTGTTCAATATATTACTCAGTTTACCCAATTAGTAGTTATATTCGGTAAATTAGCATATAATGCACCACCTCAATCAGTATCTCAATCCCAATTCAACGATCCATTATAAAATTCCTGTGTTTCTAATCTTCAATCATGAGTAAAAGCTGTTATTCAATAATATCCTGATGGAGATAATGCTACAGGATATCCATCATTACGATGGTTCAATACATCACTATCCAATCTATATCATAGTTTAAATCATTTAGTATTATATCAAGTCTGTATTCACTCAGAATAGAAATAGCTACCTCATGCAAATTCATCTGCTGAGATACCTTTTGTCCAATCTTGTAAAGTTAAATCTTGCCTTTTTATATCTGCCATAGTTTTATTCTAAGAATCATAAATATGGATCAATTACTTCATACCCACTTTCATTATCAAAGCATCATTCTGTTTGCATTTGCTGTATAGCTTGCAAATAATATCCTTCTCGTAGTTGTTGTTTATCAAATACTTGTTTCTCTCCAAATACTAAACTATTCAATCACTTAACTAATATGTTATGGTATTCAGGAGCTAATTTTATTTCATCAGAAGTGTTAGTTAATGTTAGGTCTAACGGTATGTATTTTCATTCTAAGCGAAGTCATCACTCAATATCTTCCTCAGGTACAGGATAGATAAAAATACTTCCATCTCTTAACACTCAATATGGTTTCTTATTCTTGTTTATCTCATAGTCTATATTGATACTAGCATCGTATATTGGAATCCTCTTATCCTTTCATTCATGAATATAAAAACAATCTAACACCAACTTTAATCAAGTCTGAGTGTCAGATGGTTGGGGAATGATATACTCTTGTTGTCATGCAACTACATCTGTTGTATAACTCTGCCAAGTGTATTTCTTAGCATTTACAGATAATCTTGAGAATATATCTTTATAGATAATGTTTAGATATGTTAGATAATCAGCATCTGCTATCTGTCATGCAGTAGTAGAAGTCTGTTTCCTTGATAAATTGATTATTGTAGATACATCCATTAGCTAATATGTTTCTAAATAAAAGTTTCATTTTGAGAGGTTAGTTTCCCAACCTCCCAACTATGAAATCTTTACTAAGCAGCAATCTTAATTTTTACCATTCTCTCTTTTCCTTCTTGGAAAGTTTTAACTCCGTAAAGGCAAGAAATGATGTAGTAATCAGCTTTCTGTTTAGGTAATGGATTCTTTCTTACATCTATGTTCTGTTGCATAACTAGATCAATAGCTCCTGGTCTACAAAGTAATGCAGTAGCTTCTTCAGCACCAACAGTAATTGTTGTGTCAGGTGTAGAAACTAATACATCTCCACTTGTAGTAAGAACTCCTGTACTTCCATCTAAGTGCGCTCTAACATTCTTTAATTTAGCTCTGTCAGCAGCAGATACTTCAACATAAGTTGTTCCTGCTCCTGAAGCTCCATTGATAGCAGCAGCTAAGTTAGTTAAAGCAGCAGCATCGTTAGCTCCTTTCAATACATTACCTGCAGTAGTTCCGATAGAAGCAACGAAAGTGAATTTAACTCCTGCAACAGTAATTTCATCAGTAGCAACTACTGATGAGAAGCTAATAGTTCTGCTGTGAGGAACATTGTTAGAAGAATATACTTTGTATCCTGCAAAGTTTCCTGCATATCCGTTTTTCAAAGCTAAGTCAGCTAAGCTGAATCAGTCTTGAGCAACAGTTTGAGCGATAACACTTGCCATCTTTGGAGATACTACCAAAGCCCAAGTTTTATCCATTTCACATCCGTTAGCTGTAAGTTTAGCACCTGCAGACATAACAGCATTAAGACAGTTAGAAGTAGATAAGCTAATAGCTTGTCAGGCAGTTCCTCCAATGTCTCCTGCATCCATAGATACAACAGCATTTCCTACTTCAGATAATACTTTACCATCAATATCGTTAGCCAATCTGTAAGCAGCTCTTTCTACATAGCTGTTTTCTAGATCGTATTTCATTTGAATCCAATCTACTTCATCTATAGCAAATGAGATTTCTTTAGATTGGTCGATGTCTAGATATTCATCAGTTCCGATTAAATCTTGCTGAGTTGTATCTGTGTATTTAACATAGTCGTTTACAACTAAGTCATTTGGATAAGGTCTGTGGATTCTGTCTCCATATTTCAAGTCAGGTTGTTCTTCAAAAGAACAGATTTGTGTAGCTACCAAAGCATTTTTAGTTAAATATTGGATTCTTCTACTCCATAGCTCAGGTATAAAAGCATCTAAATTTTGTGCCATTTTGAATTAAAATAAGTTAAGTAAAAGGTTTATTTCTTCCCTCTTGCTTTCCAGAACTCATTAAATTCTGCATCAGTCATTTGTCTCCAATCTTTTTCAGGCTCAGGCTCTTTAGTGATACCATCCACTCAAAGATTAGAAGTCTGACTTTTAAGCAATTCAGGTTTGTTTTTAGCTAGATATAACTGATAGGCTGTATTGGCATCCATTCATGTATACTGTGATTGGATTTTCTTTACCTCCTCTCTAAACTCACTAGCTGTAGAGTTTTTTTCAAAGAATAGTTCCTCTTTTACCTTTTTATCGATGTAGCTATCATCGATTTGGTATTGAGCTTTTTCTTTTTCTTGTGCCTTAGCACTCTTAAATCTAGACTGTCGTTTATCAGCTCTTTCCTTTTCTTTCTCGTAGAGAGCTTTGTAATCAACTTCTTCTCAGTCTACTCACTCCTCAATAGGAGTTGTGTCTAAAGTTTCTTCTTCAGGCATGGTAATAATTGGTTAGTAATAAAGCATCATAACCGTAGCTAATATGGTTTGCTTTTGCATAAACCATCAAACTGCGATATGTTAGGTATTAAACCTCTTGGGAATGGTTGGCTCTCTTTACTGCTGATTCCTTTCAGTCGTTTAAACCTCCTGTTTAAACATTCATTCTATAATCTCTGCTCTCTCTTGTTCTTCCATTTCTTCTATATCTTCATCAGCTTTATAATCAGGGTTTTCTATCATTTGTGTTGGTAGCTTTTCAACTACCCATGCAAGACATCTCATTTCAGCTCTTAATAAATCTGATGGGGTTAAGTGTTCATCTGCTACATCCATACAATCTCCATAAACAATTTTGTTAGCTAATGCTATCTGTCTATTCTTGATTAACTCTTTCATCTTTTCCCATCATCTACTCCTTAGTAGATCATCAAGCTTTACCATTTTTTCTGTCATTATGCTATGTTAGAATTTAAATTAACTGTATCTCTAGTAATTAGTTCATCTTTACTTGGCTGTCATTGAGACATCATGATATTTGCTGCACTATTAGCCATCTCGTTATTCATAGGCATCTGTGGTTGTCATTCTCATAACTCTAGTAGCAATCAGTTAAGTTTCTCTAATATCTCATCTTTTAAATCTCCATCTTCAGCTTTTTGCATATATAATCGTACTGTGTAGAAATCTATATCTGTTCTCTTGAATAAGCTTGTTGGTTTAGCTCCTAGATTTACCATATCTACATAACTCTTAGCAACTCTTTCATCTGGAGTATATGCAAAGATAGAATTGACTGTATTTGGTTTTAATCCTGTAGCTCTAAGATATAATCTCTTGAATATTGCTTTGTTTACAGGTTTGATTTCAGGATCATTTGTTATGATAGGATACAAAGCCATTAGAGTATTCTTGTCTTTCTCATTGATAGCATTGATATCTTCAGTAGCTCCTACCATAATGTAAGGCATCTGTTTAGTAATGAATTGGTCTTTACTCAAACTAGCTCATGTCCATTCAAAATCAGCATTCAATAATACTCGTTTTTCTTCTCCATCCTTGAAGTTCTCTAGATAACCTCTCCATCGTTGGAAATAGTAATCTCTATAGAATCGTTGCTTAATTGTATTCTTGATAGATAACTGCATATTAGCATTAGCTTGTAATTGCTGAGCTTCAGCTTTAGTCATAGACTTATCAGGCATTATTCATTGCTGTAAGCTATCTATCTTTGAATCGTATTTAGCTTCATTCTCAAGCCAAGACATCATATTCCATACATCAGTTTTAATCTGACTTTGTGGCAATTCATACATAGCATTCTGAATTGGTTGTGTCCCAATCTCGTTTTCATCTATGAATAAGTATCTCTGGTCAAATGTTTTTTTCTGTAGTTCCTCTTTATTCTTTATCAATCTAGAATTGACTAAGAAATCTCCACCTGTAGCTTCTCTCTTAGCTTTCATCAGACTTAGATTTGCTAAGATAGATTTAGCATTCTGTTTATCTTCTACTTTATCACAGATAGAAGTTCCAAATGGATTTCATCTAACAGGATCGTAGTAGTTCAACATGATAGGTCGAGGAATCAATGTTGGATCAAGTTTTTCTTCCTTAGTTACTGCTGGTAATTCTTCCTTGTAAAATATCTCACTCATATCTGCACTAAGTACAAACTTCCATTTTCTTCAATCTATGATTGTATAGTGAGTGTAAATATCTAATGCGAAGTTGTCTTCTATTTCATCAACTATGATTGGTCATGTTCAAGCTTTATTCTGATATGCTTCTCTTGTTAGGTTATCTTCCATGTTGTACTGTTTAGCAAACCATCTATTGATAGCATCTTTATCGTATTTATCTTTTACATCATGAATATTTGTTAGCATACAAAATCCATGAAATCTGTAATTCTTTCAATCAAACTGTCATGTCTGAGTTGGTAATGGATCAGGTATCCATGAAAGAGGATTGATAGCTTTCCATGTGTTAGTCTTTGTTGTATGGTCAAATCAAGTCTTATTGAGTATTCATACTCCGAAGAAAAGACTGTCTTGTTCTACTTGATATTTTAATTGCTGTGTAGCTCATTCTCTTTCATCAAACTCAGCAACAGCATTTAAATTCTGAGCTTCTTCTTCTCATATCCATCATTGTCTTGATATGAATTTACATTTAACTCAGTTTGTGAAGAATGATGCAATAAGTGTATCTATGTAGTTTCAAATCATGTTGATATTGATAATCTTTGCAGATTTAGTTGCCTGTGGATTTCGTTTCATAATTCTATCTCTGTATCTAATCCTTGCAGGTCTTACATAGTTCAATCATAAAGCATATTCTCTTTGTATCTGTACGAGTATTGCTGACTTATCCATGCTTAGTATGTGATATAAATTCTAGTTGGTATTATATTCTGAAAATTTCAGATGCAACAAAAAAATTAGTATAACATATCATCAAAGTTTATTGTAATCACTTCAGTATGATCTATAGGAGAGTAAGGTCTTCCTAAAGTCCGATACATTCTCATCATTATCGCATCTGCATAATCAGGAGAATGTCATAACCTCTTTTTCATATCTTCCTTTGATTCTAGTCTGATTTTATTTTCTCATTCTAAATCTTTTACTAGGATATTGTCTAGCTCATTCTGTAGCTTATCCTTTATCTCTCAAGAAGTATTAACTCTGATTTCCCTTTTCTCCATCAAGTATTTGAGTTTAAAGTAACATTGTGTTTTAAGGTTAGCATAATTCCTTAGCTCATCCTTTTGCACTATAGGAGTTCAATTATTCATAAAATTTACACATCATCTTAGATGGTCGCATACTCATCATCATACTCAGTCTGAATCTATACAAATATTTGATCTCCTGCAGTTGTAATATCTTTCTAGCTCTCTAATAGTTTCTACAGTTTGGTCTGTAGTCTTTCAGTTGTAGCTTTTTATCTCTACAGCTTCTAATCCTTTTCGTACTACAATAACAGTCATGTCATCTCATAGCCTTGCTACATCGCAAGTAATGTAAGTTTCTTCACTAGATGGAACATTGGCAGTAAATAAATCTGAAATCTCATCTCGCCTAAATAGCTTTCAAGGTGTATCATCATAATCAAAGTTTCAGTATAACAGTCTTTGTTTAGTAATCTCATCAGCTCTCTCTAGCTGTGTTATGTATTCAGGTGGCAAGTAAGGATTATCTCATGCTGTAGCTCTTACGAATTTTCTATAAGGAGGTAAAGTTCAAGCTTTTCGTGGTAGGTAATAATCGTTATAAACATGACCTTTATTTGGATTGAAACATTCTAAGAACTTTGGATGCTTCTTTATTGTCTTTCAGTTTATAACAAAAGTATTCTGTCTTCAGATACGAGTTTTTAACATCTCAATACCTTTACCATCTACTTCATTTGCTTCATCTATGAAAGCTCATGTAAGCTCAAGACTTCAAAACCTAGTCCATTCTGGATCAGATGGTTGTGCTGCACAATCAAGTAAAATGATTTCACTTCAGTTAGGGAATTTGATTGTATTTGTTTGGCTGTTAAGATTTCCTCTATCTAATTCAGGGATTTTGTAGTAATCCATAATCTTGTAGTAAGTAGCTAATGTAGTTCTTCTAAGATTTACAAGCTCCTTTCTTCAGATTACTCGCCTAGATCAAGGATATTCATAACAAGCTGACCAAATGGCAAAACATCATAGCCGTGATTTACTTCATCATGCAGCTCATCCAAATCAGATTTCAGTAGTTATATCATCTCTGAAATACTGTAAAGCTTCGTATTGTTTAGGGGTTGCTTTAAACTCTACAAACATCTTTTACTTCTTTTTAAAAACGATTTTCTTTTTAGGAGTAGCAGGTTTCTTTTCTTCTACCTCCTCTTTAAGCTCAACTTTGATTGGCTCTTGTTTGACTTCTTCTTTTACTTCTAGTTTAGTAAGAAGTCATTTAATCCATTCAATCATCTCTAAACTTCTAAGCTGATTCTTTCGCTCTAGTTCTTTGATTTTTGATTCAAGCTCTTTTTTGATTTCTTCAATCATGGGTTATTGTTTACAGAATAAAAAATATGTAAGTCTGATATTAACCTCTCAATCTGTATCTTTTGGATAGGAGAGAAAGGTTTACAGATTACTTGTAATTGGTCGTTTATCTTATCTCGTTGATCTGTTCAAAAATACTCTTTAACTAATTCAGGTTTATTTCTACGATGATATTTGATACATTGAGTTAAATCTGATTTGAGATACTTGTATATCTCGTTTATTCTTGCTTGGTTTTGTAAGGTCATCTTTTTTTACTAATAATTGGATCTAAAGCTTCTATCTTATCCGTGACAAAGTCATGGAACTCTTGTAGGTTGAAATCTTTATAGGTTGGTATCTTTCATTCTTCTATGTCGTATTCCTGTAGCGAGATAAACTCACACAGTACAGTCTCAGCATCTTTGTACTGCCTTTGCACCACTTCTATTGTATCTGCAATTACAGCTCTTGGCATTCCTTGACTTTTTGTTAGCTTATAAAATGTCAGACTTCCTTATATATCTAATCGTATATCATTTCTTGCTTTGCTTAGCTCTATAATGAGTAAATCTGACTTTGATATACTTTTTGCTAGTTGCTACTGCTTGGCGTGTAACATGATCTAGACTTGCCAACTCTGTGGCTGTGTAACATTTTACCTCCATTTTTTAACTTTTTGTAGTACAGAATGTTAAATTTTATCTCAATTATCTAATTTGTTTTCCTCGTTAGGCTTCCCTCACATCACTATGTGGATTCACTCTATCCTGATATTCTGATTTACATCTGATTCCTCCTTTACATAAGTGGTTGGTTGTCAGTTCTGAATACGATTCATTCATCGGATGGTGTTTAAATCTTTAACATTGATATTTCATTTCTGCTCCATCTGATCTAGTTTCACTTTCGTTAGCTCAATAGCTTTTGCTATGTTTCAAAGTAAAAACTCTGTACTTGGCTCTAATTGTTTCGCTAATTTGTTTCAAACTTGCTTAATAGCTCTCTCTGTTGCTTTTGCTTTTAGCTCTTTCTTTTCTTTAGCCCATCATTTAGTCCTTTTAGTCCAATCAGAATTATATATCAGTCATTTATCAGTGATAAAAGATTTTACTTCATTATGCTTAGAAGCAAAAAACTCTTTCTTTAATTTGCTGTAATCCTGCTTTTGCTTAGGCATTAAGTTTAGTTAGTTCAATGGATAAAAAGATAATAACTAATGTTTCTATAGTTACGATAATCTGATAGGTTTCTTTCTCTCTTTGCTGATAGGTAATAAAGTCTGAAATAAGTCTGATTAAATCGTAGGGTTTCATTACTTAAAGAAAGAAATAAATCTGATTCGTAAGAAGTGGAGATCAGATTTTAGTTTCCTCCATCATCTTTTAGGTTTCATGTTATATCTACTCATGTTATTCTCGCAAGGTTTATAAATAGCTTCTTTTAAGCTCATTCAGCTTCTCAATCTAGAGAGAAATGCATTATACGTAGTAGGCTTTCATCACATCTGGAATTGTCTTTGTTTGTGTAGATTTCGGAAATATTTTATATCTCCATATTTGTATAGGGGGTTTATTTTGCTCATTGGATTTGTTTAGAAGATAAAAAAGAAATCTGATTGACTAAAACTTTGTTTAGATGTTTTACTTCATCTAGATTGCTTTTCATCGTTCTGAGTGATTCTAGGCACTGTTGTACCTGCTCTTTGAGGTCTTTTATCTCTTGCTCTTTTTTATGCATCTGGGCTGTTAGCATTCTTTCATTTATTGTTACGTGCATTTTTGTTTTTAAAGGAAATAAAAAAAGTCTGACTTATGCTGTCAGTTTTTCTGTTTCTTCAAGTAGGTATTGTTTGACTTTATCGTAATCTTTATCTCGGATTTGTTTTGATTTGGCTTTTAGGTTATCGTATCGCTCCTGTCATCTTTTAGCAATTATCCATTCTGCAAATTCTAATGGAGTTCTATGTGCAGAAAATGCTTTTGACATCGTATGATGTCAGCTACAAAGACATATTCAGTTATCTAGATCAAATCTTGTAGTATAGTTATTTCTAGTGAATAGATGGTGGCTGTTTAGGTATTTATCCTTTCAGCAGTATTCACATCTAAATCATGCTCTAACTTTTACAAGCTTAGACCATAACTCATCACATAGTTTTAAATCTGATTTTCTTTTCTTTGTTTTTGCCATTAAGCCAAAATGCCTTACTGTCATAAAGTAAGGCTCTATCCATTTGTTCTACACATACACTATATTATACTCCTGAAAACAATAATTACAACACTTTTTTTATCAGATTTGACTTAATGCTTTTTATGATATAATTTAGTTATCATAAATTTCAGACTTTACCTTGTTTTTACATATTGACTTTTATATATTATATTATGTTGTGTGTGTAAAAAGTAGAGTCTTTTATAATGATTTTACTTTTTTATTAAATCCAAAATGATAAAAAAATACTTAGAATATGTAAGATATACTAGATGATTATCTATATGCACAGTTATTCTTTATAGAAATTCTTTAAAGAGATTTAACATTTTCTTAAACTCAATATGAAAGGAACTAGAGTCTCCAGAAAAAATTACAATTCAGGATATATTTAGTTTTACTACATGGATGAGTAAAAAATGATTAGCAGAAAAAACGATTCATTCAAATTTATTAGCTCTAAGAGTATTCTTTCATTATTTAGAAGAAATCATAAATATGAATGTTTTAGAATGGAAGAAAATAAAGTGAATAAAAGTACATGAAAAAAACATCTGATTTTATAATGAAGAAGAAAAAAGTCAGATTTTAAAAACAGTAAACCAATGAATAGGAGGGAAAGATATTACAAAACTTAGGAATAAGGTTTTAACTTATATGCTAATGTATACTTGATTAAGATGTCATGAAGTAGCAAAGATAAAAGTAGGAGAAATCTGAGAGAGTTTACAGGTAGTAGGTAAATGATGAAAAAGAAGAACTGTATATCTCAGACCTGAATTATTAGATATGATATGGAATTATCTATCAAAAAGAGAAAAAGAATCTGATTACTTATTCCCTAGCCACAATATAGATGGGGGACATATCAGAGAATGATCTATAAGGAATATTTATAATAAACTAACTAAAGAACTGTGATTCCGTGTCTTCCCTCATAAATTCAGACATACATTCTGTACTGATCTATTGCACATTCCTTGAAGCAGTATATACGATGTAGCCAAACTCATGGGACATAGCAGTATAAAAACGACAGAGATATATCTATGAACTAACTCTGATATACTAAAAAAGCTACAATTCTGATTAGCGTTCTAGTTTTTAGCGAAAAATAAACATTGAAATAGTAGGTAAAAACTGCTATATATTTTTCTTATAAAAAAAAGTGATAAAAAACTTGCAAAAAATTTTTTTTTGATTATACTTGTATCAGCAATGAAGTGATGAGCTTCAAGATGGCACAGAGTTGCTACCAAGTAATGATAAACAATTCTTATTGAAAAATGTGGTATCGCATAGTTATCACATTTTCTCAAAAAACATTAAAAATTTGTCTATAAAATATAAAAAGATAGAAAAGTCTATAAAAAGTTTTTCAGCACTTATATAAAATATTATAAATAAAACTCTCTTGCTTTAGTTTATAGAAAAAATAAATTAAAATCAGATTTTATTATAAATTAACTAAAAAATAATATGCAATGAAATATCGTTTTCGTGTGAGCTGGTGGATCATGACTAAGTAATTTAGTCTGAATTTTATGGGATTTATGATTTCATAATCTAATATGAGTAGATGAGCAAGACTCTCAAATCACTCAGCAATTACAGGAGAAATGAGTACAGATTTTTAAACATTGAAAATATCAACTCAAACCTGATGATGCTGTGATATATTCTGCCGCGACGAAGTGAAGCCCTGAAGTTTTGAAAGCTTTTGAATTAAAAAAATCTGAACACAAACCATTCCTAATTTGGGATTATTTCCAATTCCTCTGAGAAATGACTAAATATTTCAAAAGTGTATGATTTACATGAACAAACGGAAAATCTAGTTCAAGTGCGATGTGAATCCATGTAGCATCACATTGTTTGCTAAATTTTTGAATTGGAATAGTCGGAGCATTGGTGCCTGATTTTGGAGGGAAAAGTTATATGATAAATATGAAGCATAAGGACGAATTGAAAAATATTTTTGATTATATTTTCACGTGAAGAAAATTGGATTACTCTCTCGTAAAAAAATACTACTTTTTGCTGGAATCGTGCGAATATCAACGCCATTTCTTGAATCTAAATCTGGATGAAGCGATAATTACAAGTCTAGAATTGGAACATACAGATTATTTTAAAGATTGGGACGATTACGAATCAGCATTTTTGGAAATGATTGCAAAGACTAAGGACTGTGTTTACTGTTTGAAGGATTTGAATAGCAAAAAAATTCTGAATAATGATAAAGTAAAACTCGTAAATAAAGAGCTTTTTGATATGCATTTTCTATGGTGAGAGCATCAGCAAGCAAACGCATCACTCGTTTGTGAACTATTAAAATGATTGATGAAAAATGAATGAATCGAAGAATTGGCTGCAGAGGATAAAATTCGTGGGTATTTAAGGGATTTTAAGTGAATCTGGAGAAGAATGGAATTTCTTAAAACTCACGAAAATTGAGCTCAGATTTTTAGTGATTATGGACATGTCGCATCAAGTATTGAGCTATGATACAAAGCTTTAAAAGAAAAATTTCCTGCAAAAAAATTGATTTGTATTTTTCAGCCACATCAGATGCATAGAATTTTGGTATGATGGAATGAATTTCCTGAGGCTCTGAAACTATATGATGAAAGTTATATTTACGACATTTATGCGGCTAGAGAAAATATTGAAGATTTCGCGAATGAAGAGATTTTCAAAGATTTAAATCTCAAAAGTGTAGAAGATTTGGGAAATGCTTTTGCCAAACATTGCTGAAATACTTATTTGAAAGAATTTAGCGAAGTAGAAAATATAATAGAAAAATCTGACAAAAACTGCGTAATTGTGGTTTATTCAGCTGGAAATATCGATTTCAAATTAAGACAATATTTAGGAATGCTGTAAATTATATTAGATATTTTTATTTAAAAATACTCTGACAAATAACCACTTAATGTATAATTTAATGCGTCACTCAATGATTTCCATATTTGTAACTCATATTTTCTCAGGTTTTATTTTATTCAAATCCATAGTTTCTTTCTCTGTTTTCTTAAGTATTTTTTCTTGTAAAGATAGAATTTTATTTTTTATAACCATTAAGTCATTATATGACATTATTTTATGATTACATAAGTTAATGTATTTTTCTCAATCAAAATAGCTTTGAATTGATCGAGTATAGATATTGAAAATTTTATTGTGTTTATATATAGTCCCTTTTCCAAAGATTCTATTTCATTAATATAAGTGTCTTTTTTAATATTTCTTAATAAATCTCTATCTTCAATTTCTTTTGAAAACATTATTCTCATTATTTCACCTTTAGCTTCATTTACACTATCAAAAATAGCATTGTAAAAGAGTATTAAAAGATTTATCACTGCATTTATATTTTCAATTAAATCAAAATCTGTCTTATGTTTATTAGTATATTCCATACATTTATTAACAGTATCAGTAATTTTTATTATACAAGGATAAAAGCCGATTACAAACTCATGAGACATTCTTTTAATTCCTTTATACTTATTACAAAAATTTAATAAGTCTTCACATATAGATTTTAATTGTGTAAAAGATTCATCTTGTTTAAAATTTTGATTTATTAAATTGTCAACATCAGAAATCTGGCGTTCTAACTCTTCAAGCTTTTTTTTAATTTTTTCTCAAAAAAATAAGTTAATATTGCTAATTTCTTCTCTGGGAATATATGGAGATAAATTTTCAATGCCCATTAAATTACCATTATAATAAAAATATCAACACAGTCATATATAAACATACAAACAAAAATGTCAATGTAAAATTATTTCATTTTTGTTATTATTGCAGCAATTAGGTTATAAATTCAGGGTTTTAAAATTTTGCTATTATAAGATTATTGATAAGAAATATATTTATAAAAAATATTTTACAGAATAAGAGAAAAATCAGTTTAAAAAAGCTAGTTTTATAAAAAAATTTTTTTATATACAAAAATCGAGGGACTGACTCATATGTCCAGTCCCCCAAAATTATGGGGTTAATTATCTTTTATAAAAGATAGCCATTCCCAAGCCTAGAAACAGACTTAAGATAACTAAAACTAATATAAAAGAAACAGATATTATTGACATAACATTTAACCAACAAATCTTCTCCGGAAAAATGTAGTATATAATGTTTGGAGCGGATACCACTAAACCAGATACCAACAAAACAAAAATCTTATTGATATACTTTGGTAAAGACCACCATAAGCATATCATAAATATTACCATTGTTGTTATTGGTATAAGGTACCAAAACTTACCTATTGACACCATCCCAATATTTATAGCAACATCTACCAGAGAAAATAAGATCATAAATCCCTCAAATAAGGCCTCATACCAACGGAAGGCCTTTTTTGAAGAAAAAGTTATAATAGCCGTCAAAATCGACAGCAAAACCAATAATACTTTAAAAGCAACCATAATAAAAAGATTTTGTTAGATATTTTGTTTCAATAAAAATTTACACAAAAAGAAAAAAGTCAAGATTAAATTCTGTAGAGAATACCTTGACTTTAGTAGTTATTTAAATCTAACCTTTTAGAATTCGCAGTTCTTAGGAGTTCTAGGGAATGGTAATACATCACGAATATTTTCCATTCCAGTAACATACATTATCAAACGTTCAAATCCAACTCCAAATCCTGCATGAGGAACTGATCCCCATTTTCTAAGTTCTAGATACCACCAGTAGTCTTCAGGTTTCATTCAGTTATCAATTATTTTTTGAGTAAGTACATCTAATCTATCTTCACGTTGAGATCCTCAAACAATTTCTCCAATTCCAGGAGCTAAAAGATCCATAGCGGCTACAGTTTTTCAGTCTTCATTGAGTTTCATGTAGAATGCCTTAATCTCTTTTGGATAGTCGATTACGAATACAGGTCATTTGAAATATTCTTCTGCTAAGTATCTTTCATGTTCAGTTTGCATATCCATTCCCCAATGTACAGGATATTCGAATTTCTTTCCTGATTTTTCTAATATTTCTATAGCTTCAGTATAAGTAATTCTTCCAAAATCAGCTTTTGTGAATTTTTCTAATCTTTCTCTAACTTC
>Ga0247611_10002184_pt1 | contig 32576 bp, 16 predicted proteins | sample 177DNAGHGhighgp2_FD_192422 | JGI IMG/M metagenome (GOLD analysis project Ga0247611, IMG submission 192422) | Sheep rumen microbial communities from Palmerston North, Manawatu-Wanganui, New Zealand - 1770 DNA GHGhigh gp2 | ecosystem: Host-associated > Mammals > Digestive system > Stomach > Rumen... | reverse complement strand
AGTTTTATATTAAAATAAAATAGGAGTAAATTCCTTATGATAACAAAATGAGAATGAAAAAGCAAGAATCCTTTAAGATAGTCATTCTCATTTAAAGAATTGACAAGGGGGCAATGGTGATTAAGAACAAATGAAAACCATTGTCCCCTTTTTCATTGCGTAGAGCTTTACCTTCAACCTACTTTCCTTTGCAGGCATAGTGGGGGTGCTTATCCCAGATGTTTCAAGGTCAATAACTATGTTGTGCTTTCTTTGCGGCATTGTCATTTAGACATACTAACTGCTTGGTTTAGATAATGTTTTGATGTGTATTTTTTCATCACATATAGGTGATTATTTATCGCAAGAGGAAAAAATATACTTGTATAACAAAATCTCCCCATATTTCGGTAAAAAATGCACGTATAAGGAACATCGTTCCCCTATTTTTGCAACCGAAACGATATAACTAAACCATAATAATTACGACAATGAGTAGAATTACACATGCAATGAAATCGCTTGCACTGACAGCTGCAATCTTTACAGCTATAAGTGCTATGGCCGACAACGTCATTGGACAACCAGTGACCGAGTTTACCAATCCAGACATTATGAAGCTGGATTATCCTTACACGTTGCAAGGAGTCACCCGAACCTTGTTAAGAACCAAGTTGCTCACCTTCCAGATCCAGGCACCAGCCGATGGCATTTATGGTATTGAGTATCTGGTCAATGCCACGGGAAACAATGTACAGCTGGCTGCCAATTCCTCCGACGAAGAAGATGTAGTTATCGAACCCGACTGGGGTGAATTTGCTCACATGATATGTACTACTGATGCCGACCTGCCTACACCAGTCGACCCCGATATGCAGGAAGTCGTGCCTATAGATGATGAGACGCCGATTGAACCTGTAGAGCCCGTCCAACTGGCACAGCCCGTCTATCTCTATTCTGCTGTTAACCTCCATGCAGGTATTAATTATGTTCATGTGTGGATGCACGTATATTGGAGAAACGACAATGTTGCTCCCCAGAAGGTACAGTTCAAGAGTATTAGGGTGTTAGGACAAGGTTCCGGCGAAGTGGCAGCATTGGCAGCCCGCGCCAGTCAAAAGGCTTTCCGCGTGAAATACTTCACCAGCTTGCAAGATGCCACCACCGCCAACATGGTCAACGACTACAACGCACTGCTCGAAGCTATCGGCAACAACTATGCAACGGCAAGCACCGCTGCCGTGGAAGCCGACATCGCTGCCGTGGATGCGAAAGAACAAGATGTGCGCCATGGCAAGGGTGTAGTGGTGAACAATGACTCTACACGCATCGACCTTCTGCTCTATCATAGCGAATATAACAATCCCTCTACCATGGCTCCCCTTGGCGGCTATGACCAAAACGGAGCATACGAGATGGAAAATGGCTTGGAAGACTATCCCACTCAATTGGAGTTTACCAGAAACAACTACTTTACCTATAAATTCACGGCTGGCAAGAGTGGCAATTGGTTTATCCAATACTATGCAAGCAGCAACAATGCAGCCACCATTGATATGACTATCCTTGCTGAAGACAGCACCACCGTCGTCATGCCACAGTACAAGTTAAGCACAGCTAACGGCTCTTGGACCAATTATCAGCTGATGGGCAACCCTGAATTGGCTAAGTTCACCATGGAAGAGGGCAAGACCTATTTCCTCCACATGTATTACAACCAATACACTAACATTCGCGACATCCTCGTGCGCTACATCCCCAAACAGACCTACGACATCACTCAGCTGGAAAGTCTCATCGAGGAAGCCGAAGGCTTGCTCGGCAAATACACAGAAGGAAGTGTCTTATACTATATTGTGGAAGACCGCACATTGCTCGACAATCTAGCTGCGGCAATCGACAATGCCTATGAGGTTTTCGAAAGCGACATTATCACCATCTCGGAAGCTTACGAGAGACTGAAGGATGCCATGAACGCTCTTAGCGGATTGAAGACTATTAACGTCATTCCTACCACAGAAGCCTATCCCTTCGACGTGACCACCTACGAAGAGAGCAGCAACTGTTCATACAAGGTTGATGGCGGCATCATGCAACTCGACAATTTCAGATCGGGGGGATATATGATTTACAAGCTCTACAACACCACAGATGCAGAATACCAGGTGGATTTCGAGTTTGCCCACCAATCGTCAGGCGCACAGATGCAGTTCACCGTATTTGTCAAGGAAAACGATTTCGATATCACCGTTTCCGATGCTACCAGCGATGTGTTCGAGGGTACGGGCGGTTGGCAAGTATTTGAGCCTAAGAATATGCGCATTGGAGGCATCCCCGAAGGGTACGTATACTTGAAGATTGCCGGTACAGGTCCGTCTTATGTAGGCAATCCTCGTCTGTTCAACTTCACCCCCATTGCAGGAACTGAGGGAGCAGGAAGCGTTGCACTACAGAAAGCCAGGGAGGAGTTTTATGCTAAATACACTCCAGAGGGATTACAACAACTCATCCAACGCGCACAAACGGCCATCGGCATCTACGCACCAGGCACCGTCTATGACTACGTGCTTATCGACCGTACGCCCATTGATAATGTTGAAGCTGCCATCAACGATGCTGTCAATGCTCTGACAAGCACCGAAATGGAAACCCTCGCCGTAGCATACATCAACCTTGAGAAAGCTATCAACGGACTCTCTAACGTGAAGGCTTATAACTGGATTCCTAACAACGACATGAATAAGTTTAACCTTGCTATGGGCGAATTCGACAAATGGCGTTATGAAGATGGCGGCAGCATCGGCTTTGGTTATGTAGATGGTAGCGTAACATACCATATCTATGTCACTGAAGATGCCAAGTACAATATGAATGTGACCATGGCTAACCCCGCTGAAGGAGGCTCTTTCCGTCTCACCGTTATGCCGGACGAGAGCGAAACAACCCTGTTCAATAATGTATATGCCGTACCCAACACGGGCAGCTGGAATAAGGATGAGAGCATCTTCATCGAAGGTATCCCAATGCCACAAGGCTTCGTTAATGTTAAGATTGCCGGTGAGACGGCAGCAGGCGACTGGGTAGGAAACATCTACGGAATCACCTTCAATAAGATTGACGGCACGGAAGGACAAGGCTCTGAAGCTGTGGCTGACGGTATCAGCGATGTGAGTGCCCGTCGCCTCGACACCAACAAGATATATAGCATCAACGGCCAGTACGTGGGTAATTCTCTCCGCTCACTTCCCAAAGGCATCTATATTGTCAACGGAAAGAAAACCGTCATCAGATAACGCGAATAAGATGATAAGATTGTTGTTAAACCATATTTAATTAAACATTCATTATTCAACCTTCTATAGTAGTGAGCCCGGTATTGCGCCGGGCTCACTACGTTTCTGATGTCTAAAGTTATCGTTTACGTTGCCTAAACGTATCGTTTATGTTGCCTAAACGTATCATTTCTTTTACACGAAGTTTACCCAACATTCCGCTCTCGATACTCCGAGGGAGTGAGTCCCGTCTGTTTCTTGAAGCATTTGCCGAAATAGCGGGAGTCGCTGAAGCCTACGGCGTAGGCGATTTGTGAGAACGGTTCGTTGCTTTTGGCAATCATTTCTTCAGCATGCTGTATGCGGATGTGACGCAACAGTTCTACAGGGCTCATGCCTACGATGGCCTTCACCTTGTTGTAAAAAACCGTTCGCCCCATGTTAACAGCTACAGCCAAGTCTTCAATCTTTAGTTCAGAGTCTGCGATGTGGTCTTCAATGTAAGCTAACAGGTTCTCCATCATCCGTTTGTCGGAATCCACGATGCTGATAGAGCGTAATTGTAATGTAGGTTGTGAATTCTCCCCTTGGCTGTCGTCCACCACTTGGTTGATGTGTTCCAAGTTGCTTTGTTGTAACAATCGCTGGTTGCTTATGATGTTTTGCATCCGTTGCTTGAGGTAAGTGGCAGAAAACGGTTTGGTTATATAGTCGTTAACCCCTGCTTTCAATCCCTCAATTCGGTCATCGAGTGAAGCCTTTGCAGAGAGAATGACGATGGGGATGTGCGACGTGTCCGGGTTCTCCTTAATGCGATGCACCATTTCCAGTCCGTCCATCTCAGGCATCATCACATCGGTAAGGATGAAGTCTGGTTGTTGTTGCAGGGCCTTTTCCAGTCCCTTGCGGCCGTTTTCCGCCTGTATTACCGAATAGTCAGACGAGAGAATGCTGACAAGGAACGCCCGCAGGTCATCGTTGTCTTCCACGATAAGAAGTCTGAGACGGGGAACGTCGTTGCCGGTGGCAGACGATGAAGGCACGTTATCCTCATCGGGAGACTTAGCGTCAACCCATAACTTGTCGCCCGCGTTCTCATCGCTGATGTAAGTGTTGTGCTCCTTACTATAAGTCAACATACGATTGACCAGTTCCAACATTCGTTGGGAGTTGCGTTTCACCATTTGCAGATGTTGTCGTGCCGTAGCGGTAAGTCCTCCTTCCTCTTCCAGAACCTGTGTAACGGGTCCTCCAATCAAGGTAAGCGGAGTGCGCAACTTATGGCTGATGTCGGTGAAGAACTGCGTCTTCATGTTGTTGAGCTGCCTTTCCATGGAGGCACGCATACGCAACCTGTATATCCACACGGCAACGGCAACGATGCCGATGGTCAGCAAGACATACAGCAACTTGGCTATCCACGACTCCCAGAAGGTGGGATGAACGTATATGTAAAGTGTCTTCACGTTGTCCCCCCAGGTACCATATTGGTTGGTGGCGCGAATCAGCAATCGATAATGACCATGCGAGAGGTTGCTGAACGAGATACTATGCTCGTTGTCCAGGTAATTCCAGTCGTGGTCTATACCCTCTAACATATATGCATAGCGTATCATATAATTGTCTTGGTAGTTGAGTGCGGAGAAGTGGACGGTGAAGTTGCGTAAGCCAGCGGGCACGTCGAGCGAGTCGCCGCGCAACAAATGCACCGACTCTTGTGATCCATGGAAATACACACTTTTGATGACCAGCGGCAAGGTGTTGTTTCCTTGTCCCACGCTTTCAGGATGGAAGCACACATATCCGCTGGTGGTGGCAAACACCAGCATACCCGTACGGGAGTCGAAAGCAGGTTGCGCCTCGGTCAGTTCAACCAGTTCGCCCAAGTTGGCAGGTCCGAACCTCTGTTGCTGTCCGTTTCCCTTATCGTAAAGGGTGATGCTATTCTCACGGCCAATCCACAATCTGCCTTTCTGATCCTCTATCATGGAAAGGATGGTACCGTAATCCACGTCCAGACTGTTAATGACTTTCATCTGCAATCTCTCTCGCAGGGGAGTGCCACCCACGACTTCTTGCATTCCACCACCTACAGTAGCCACGTAGATGCGCTCGTCGCGCCCCACGCATGTCTGCATTACATCGCTGGTGAGTAGGGATGTGGTGTCTGACGGAATGTGCTTGTGTGCATAGAAACGGATGGAAGAGGGAGAGGTGAATTTCTCGGAGAAGGCCACCAGACCATTAGATGCTGAGACGATGATGTTGCCGTCATGTGTTTCCGTGATACGTCTTACTTTATGATAGTCATTCACGGGATAGTTCTTGAGTAAGTTGTCGGCATGGATAAACATGTCTTTCCCGTCTTGTGTCTGCATCAGGCAGATTCCCCTCTCGAAGGTACCCACCCAGATACGGTGCTGATGGTCTTCATGCACGGCATATATCTGATTGCTACACAACGAATAGGGATTATCGGGGACGTGAAGATAATGGTTAAGCCTGCCATTAGGCATGAGACAATACAATCCATCGCCTTTCGTGCCAATCCACATACGTTCCTGGCTATCCCTGTAAAGGCAATAGATATGGTTGGAGAACAATGTAAGTTGGGAGTGCAGCTTACCGTCCGCGCCTAAATATCCCATCAATTGGTGACGAGCATCCATCAAGGCAATATGCCCCGTGATGTCGCCCACCCACAATCTGCTCTGATTATCAAAGCAAATGCTGCGTATCTGCTGCATTCCATTAAGTACCTGATGATGAAATACGTGCTGACCGAAATTGACAACCGCCATGTCGTGTTCGCCCGAGAACCACAAGTTGCCAAAGCTATCGGCAAACCACCTGTCAATGGAAGGCATGGCAGTATTGGTCCTTACTTGTGCAGAAACGAACTGCCGGGCTTGCTCATTATAGAATCCAAAGAATCCATCCTCAGTGCCAATCCAGATGGTGCCATATGAATCCTCGTGAACAAAATTGCGAGTGCTCTGTCTCAAAGATAGTAACAACGGTGCAACAGAGAGACGTATGACATTCCCTGTGGCAGGATGGATGAGCAACACACTGCCATGATTGCCAATGATCCACACGCGATGATGCTTGTCAACATACATCTCTGAGGAACTGATGTCATCAGGAAGTGGTATCAGTTGGCAAGTGTGTTTATCCGTGGCGTATGTAAGCAATCCCAAATCCGTGAGCGCAACCAACTGGTTTTTGTCCAATTTACCCAAGGCTCCAATATGTTTCATGCCCCGGATGACTCCCGGTAGAGGAATAATGTCTTTTTTCGCATCGTCATAAACACCCATCCTTGCATCGGTAGTGGCAAAGAAGGAGCGTTGTCCCACCTGCTCGACATATTGATAAGGAACACGCGAGGCTACCTGTGTCCCTACCAACGTGACACCTCCATCAGTAAGAACCCATTCGTGACCATTCTCGCACAATTCCACACCGTAAACCGCCCAGCCTTTTAGCTGCTCCTTTTCATTACCGTACATCTGAACAGCATCATCATCCAGGGCAACATGCTCATTGATGCGAAAGCAAGGCGTATTCGTTTCACGACTAAGCAGCCATGTATAACCATTGGACAAGGAGACAATGCGCTGACAACTGAACGTTTTCCCATAGTGGCGATTGACGATTTCGGATACATTGATGAAACGACATGCTTGTCGGTCGAAGAGAAACACTTGTCGGTCATAGGTGAGACACCACACATTGCCCAAGGCAGACATGGAAATCTTCAGGAAGCGATTGGTTGTCAATGTCCGGCCATGAACCATCTTGTCACTAAATGTGGTAAAGGTATAGCCATCATAGCAACTCAACCCATTCCATGAGGAAAACCACATGAGCTGGTCTTTCGTTTGTCCCATGCTGGTAATGACATTCGAGGAAAGTCCGTCACGCAAGGTGAACAATCGCACATTGCAATAGGGTTGTCCCAATACAGACAAGGCAACAAACCACAAAAGGCAAATCAAGTGTTTTCTTATCATCATTGAATTATCGGGCTTTACTGTGTATTCTCTGCAAAGATATATATTTTTTTTAGAATGTCGTGATTTTGCGTAATTTTTGTTTGAATAAGTGTAATAATTGACAGGTGGATGAATTGAGTCAAAGATTACCCCTCATAAGAAAAGAAAAAACATATATTTGCAACAAAAATATAAACAATACGATTATGAACAGTCAACTAAGCAAATCCATCCAATTCACGATCATGCTTTTCATGGTGCTTGCTATGACCACCCGCTTGAAAGCAGCAGTGGTAAACATTCCCACCCAAGCAGGTAGTTACATCTCATGGAATGATGCTACGGGTAGCAATTATAACGTGGAGAACAACGGAGCCAACGTGGGTAGCACTGGTAAGAACACAGTGTTGAGCTTTACCATCAACAATTCACAACTGCAAGACTACAGGCTGACATTTAAGACTGGCTCTAAGATGGAGGCAGAGATGAAACTGACAATGACACATGCCAATGGAAATGTCGTGTTAAGCAAGAATGTGATGATAGAGAACACAAACAGCTGGACACCTTCCATAGAACATAGTTTCATATTGGAACAGCTCCAAGTGGGTACATACACGTTGACATTCACCGTAACCAAGACCACGGGAAACTATGCCGGCAACTGGGGCGACTTGGCATTTTACATGCTCGACGACATAGAAAGCATCCCTGGAAAACTCAACTTAGCGAATGGCAGTTATGGCGGAGGCGTGGTGAACGAGGGTTCCAACGTGGGGTACATTCGTGATGGAGGTGTGGCCACCTATACATTTAAGAACACAAGAGAGGGAGTTTACATGCTCAACATGGAACTGGCTCGATACAACATTGGTGGGAACATCGACATCAGCGTGAAGAATGCCGACACGGAGGAGATTGAGGCTCACACCTTATACACGCTTCCAGCAGATGCTTCGGGCAACTACACGCCTGTGAGCATCGTGCTACCTGGTGAGATTAGCCAAGGATTACACCATCTCACCTTACGCTTCTCTGGCGGTTCAAGCTATATCTGCAACTATCGAAATGTAGAGATGAACTATTATGCCCAGCATCAGGCTACAATCAACGGAGTATATTTAGAAGGGCAAAACGTGACAAGTGGCGAAGATACTGACTGGCAATGTAACCTGCCTGCCAGCTTCGACGCTACCACCACCACCTTCAAAGTAAACCAAACGTATGGAACGGTGACTTGCTCATGTGATGGAGTCAATATCACCGACAATGGCGATGGCACATTCACACTCCCCACACCAGCGAGCGGACAGGCTTACGTCATTAAGATGATACTAACTCCCAATGAGCAGATAGGGGCAAAAGCACCCAAGAGAGAGTATTCGTTCCGCCTTTTCCATATTGGCGACATCACCATCACCAGCTTAACCATCGATGGAAGAATGACCGACTTGGCAAATGTACTCAACCAACCACCTTTTACGGCTACGTTCAGCCAAAACATATATACGCAACTGCCCGTGGTGGAAGTGAAATTCATTGACGGAACGACCACCAGGGGAAAGGGAACACTCAATGGAACGGAAGCCCTCTATACGATTGAGGGAAAAATGGGTGAACAAACTCGTACTTATCAGCTCACCATCGGAGGCATGCATATATATTATAAAGGTGTAAACGACAAGACGGTGACACTCAGATATACGAGTGCAGGAAGAAATGACAAGGGATGGAGCGATGGATTATATTCCATTTCACGCATTGGAGACGGTTGGGAAAACAGTAGTTTCAAGATGGATGCAGGCAGTTATACGCTCTCCGTTCCTGCCGATGTGGTGGTGAAACAACTAATATTCAAAGACTTCAATGCCAATTACAATGGCGGCGAGTTGACCGACATCTCTACGCAAGATGCAAAGATATGGATACCGACTAAGCACGACTATCAAGAGCCAGACGCAACCATGTACGACTTGATTATCAACATTGAAGGACATCAGGTGGGACATCCCATTACATTTACACTGAATGGCGGTGGTCAGCCAGTAGCATGGTTTGAGATGCTTGTAGAACAATTGGAAGTCGCATCTGCACCTGTTCTCAAAAACACACGTGTTACCCCCACAACCCATAAAAACCATTGTGTAGTGGAATTGACATTTGACCGTGAAATGAGAGATTCTGAGGCGGAAATCATTTCCGCCACTGGCGAACGATCCGTGGTGAAGGCAAAAGGAGGGTCTTCCGTGTTGAGCTTTGCTGTATGGAACTTAGCATACAACAGCCAAAACACATTCGTGATACCTGTTGGAAAAGCCAAAGACTCCTATGGAAATGCCAACTCAGAATCCATAGAAATCAACATCACCGTGGGTAATCAGGCAGAAGTGAAAAAAGCTAATTACGATTATGTAGTTAGTAACATTTCGGAATGGAAGAAGGCATTGGCTGCCGTCAACGCATCTAATGGAAGTGATAATGCCACACGTAAAGTCATATTCGTGCGCAATGGTGACTATGATTTCGGTAGTGAAGAACAGTCATTGAAAGCTTACAATGTAAGTATCATCGGTGAGAGCCGTGATGGAGTGATCCTTCATGGAAATCGTGATGGAATATCCAATCCCATCTTAAACATCAACAACACCGGTGGCAATTACTTACAAGATTTCACCATACGAAATGACAAGGACTTCGGCAAACAGCGGTCTGGTGTAGGCGTCGCCATCTCTGGTGGAAAGAAAGTGGTGATGAAAAACATCGTCATGCAGAGCCAGCAAGATACGCAGGTGACAGGTGAGAGTGGATATTACCTGAATTGCAAAATCTATGGGGCCGTGGATTATATCTGTGGTGGTGGAAACCATTTTTATGACCATTGCGAATTGATTATGACTAATCCGGGGCCTATCACTGCACCTGCTACCAGTTCCATGTTGAGATGGGGATATGTGTTCCAGCATTGCACCGTGAATGAATATCCCAACTTTAAGGCTGATAAGAATTACGATTTAGGGAGACCTTGGCAAAACGAGCCACGTGCCTACTTCCTCAACACACGCATGAACGTATTGCCATCTGATGCAGGATGGAGAAGTATGAGTACTCTTCCCACCCATTTCTACGAATACAAGTCAGTTGATAAGAATGGTAATCTGATAGATCTCTCTGTGCGCAAGAACTCACCCACCAGTACTAATCAATACATACCCGTGCTCACAGATGCGGAAGCTGAGGAATACACCGTTGAGAATGTATTGTGCGGAAGTGATAGTTGGTTGGCTACAGAAGAGGTTGTAACCACCGCCGCTCCTCAAGTGAAGGTGAACGGAAATACACTGACCTGGGAAGATGTGGAAGGTGCAAGATGTTATGTGATTTTCCTCAACGGTAATTACATGGATAACGTGACAGGCAACGTCTATCAGGCAACGAAAGAAGGCACATACACAATTCGTTCAGCCAATCTGAATGGTGGAATGGGTGAAGGCACGGATGTGGTGGTGAAAGACAATGATGAACCTATTACCATGAAAGAGAAAACGCCCGCTTTTCCAGGTGCAGAGGGATATGGACGATATGTCACAGGCGGACGTGGCGGAGCGGTATATCATGTGACTAACCTCAATGACTCTGGCACAGGTTCATTGCGATGGGCAATCGAGAAGAGCGGCACACGAACCATCGTGTTTGACGTGAGCGGTACCATTCACCTAAAATCAGAACTGAAACTACGTAACGGGAACGTCACCATTGCTGGACAGACAGCACCTGGTGATGGTATCTGTGTGGCTGATTGGGGATTCGTGATTGCCGCTCCCAATGTCATTATCCGATATATGCGCTTCCGTCCTGGTGACACGTCTGAAGGTGAACCTGACGGGTTGAGTGGGTTTGATGGGAAGAACATCATTATTGACCATTGCTCGGTGAGTTGGAGCGTGGATGAATGTCTCTCTGTATATGGTAATGAGCACATGACCGTGCAATGGTGTCTCGTGTCGCAGAGCTTACGACATTCCACCCATGCCAAAGATGCACACGGCTATGGTGGAAACTGGGGAGGAAAAGGTGCCACTTACCATCATAATCTCTTAGCCCATCACGACTCACGAACACCACGATTGGCTAATCGTCCTATGTATGTGCAACGAGACACTACCGACTTGCGAAACAATGTCTATTACAACTGGGCAGGTAACGGTTGCTATGGTGGAGAAGGCATGAAAGTCAACATCGTCAATTGCTATTATAAGCCAGGACCAGGTACGATGCAGAGCAAAAACGGAAGAAACGCCACACGTATTGCCGGCTTAGGTATTACCACCAAAGAGAACGATGGAAGTTATATGATCTGGGGGAAGTATTACATTAATGGAAACGTGAATCCCTCTTATCCCAGTGTGACCAATGACAACTGGGGAGTGGGTGTGTATCCACACATCTCAGACAACACGGGTACCTATACTGCCACTACCAAAGACACTATGCGCTTACGCACACCTCTGCCATTTATGTATGTCACTACACATTCGGCAGAGCAAGCATACGAGAAAGTGCTGCAATATGCTGGCGCATCGCTCCATCGTGACGAGGTGGATAACCTTATCATCAGCGATACTCGTAACAAGATTGCCACATATACGGGTAAGGGAAGCGATGACGTGTATGGAATTATTGACACACCCTTTGACATCAAGCCTGCTGACGCAGGAGATGACTGGAGTCCCTGGCCTTTGCTTACAAGTGATGCTGCTCCCCAAGATACAGACGGAGATGGTATGCCCGATGAATGGGAAAAAGCAAATGGGTTGAACCCCAACGATTTGAGCGATGGCGTCATTCATAACAAAGAGGGATATACCAACTTGGAATTATACTTAAACTCTTTGGTTTCCCATATCACGGAAGCGCAAAACGAAGGAGGTGAACCTACGGGATATGTAGAATATGCCTCTGAAGAAGACCTCACTGGCGCGTTAACAATCCCAACCGATGCGCTTAATTTGGATAAGGCGGAAATCACACTCAGTGATGATGGAAAGAAAGCTGCCAAGGTCTTGAACAACTCCTTTGACAGCTTCAGCCACAACGATATGGCGTCTTTTCTGATCAATTGTAAGGAAGCAGGAGCGTATACTTTTACCTTTGAGGCTGCCACTACTCGTAACGACTTCAAGTTGCGTTTCACCATCACCGATTACACAAGTGGGAAAGTGGAATTGGATAAGACCTTCAGTATCATCAACACGGGCAACTGGCAGTCGTATAAGAAATATACTTTCGACACAGCAGAGATAACCACTGGATTGAAGACACTCACCATGACGTGGCTCAGTTCGAATGGACAATACACGGGTAATGTGAAAAACATCTCAATAGCCCTGAAAGAACCATCTGGCATTCGCTCCACAACATCTTTAGAACAAGAGAATGTTGTCTATAATTTGCAAGGACAGCGGATGACAGGAAGTATGCGTTCTGGCATCTATATTAAGAATGGAAAGAAAATCATCATCAAATAAAACCGATACATTATCATGAAAACAAGATGGATAATATGCTTTGCCTTGGTGATTTCACTGAACTTGCCCGCCCAACAATTTCCTTTCATGAATCCTGCGCTCTCTGTTGATGAAAGGGTGGAGGACTTGCTTGGACGCTTGACATTGGAGGAAAAGACACGACTGATGCGCAATGGGTCGCCAGGAATTCCTCGTCTGGGTATCCCCGCGTTCGACTGGTGGAGTGAGGCACTTCATGGGGTGGGAAGAAACGGCATTGCTACGGTGTTCCCCTCCTGTATTGGTATGTCATGTTCCTTCGACGATGAATTGATTGAAAGTGTCTTCAATGCCGTGAGTGATGAGGCACGTGCCAAGAATACGCTTGGCAGGCAACAAGGGAAAGTGGGAAAGTACAGTTGTCTTTCATTCTGGACACCTACCATCAATATCTTCCGTGATCCTCGTTGGGGACGTGGACAAGAGAGCTATGGAGAAGACCCGTTTATGAATGCGCAAATGGGATTACGCGTGGTTCGTGGCCTGCAAGGGGATGGTTCTCATAAGTATTATAAATTATTTGCTTGTGCAAAGCATTTTGCCGTACATAGTGGTCCTGAAAAATTACGGCATACTTTCAATATAGAAAACCTGCCTGCTCGTGATTTGTGGGAGACATACCTGCCTGCATTCAAGGCATTGGTGCAACAAGGCAATGTGCAAGAGGTGATGTGTGCTTACCAGCGATTTGATGGCGACCCTTGTTGCGGTTCTAATCGCTTGCTCCAACAAATACTACGCGAAGAATGGGGATTCAAGGGCTTGGTGGTAAGCGACTGTGGTGCCATCGGCGACTTCTGGCAACCCAATCGTCATGGGGTGTCCCCTGATCAACCTGCTGCGTCAGCTAAGGCTGTATTGAGTGGTACGGACGTGGAGTGTGGAGCTCATTACAATAGCTTACCCGATGCAGTGCGTCGTGGCGACATTTCTGAGGAGAAGATTAATGTCAGCGTGCGTCGTTTGCTTAAAGGACGTATTCTTCTGGGAAACTTGGATCCCGATTCGATAGTCGAATGGACACGAATCCCACCCAGTGTAATTGCATGTCAAGAACATAAGCAATTAGCAAGGGAAATGGGGCGTGAGCAAATGGTGCTGTTGAAAAACAATGGCATCCTGCCATTGCGAGTCCAAGACATCATGACTCAACCTTCCAAACTGATGGTAATGGGACCTAATGCCGCTGATTCCACTATGCTTTGGGGTATTTATTTCGGTCAGCCATCCCACACGGTGACACCCTTAGAGGGAATTCAGTCCAAAGTGGGCAACGTGCCTTATCTCACGGCATGCAGCATCACCAACATGACCGTTAAGGATATGACGGTGGGAAAGGCAACGGAGTCTGCCGATGGAAGTACAACCTTGCAAATGGAAGTAAAAGGGGAAAAGACGTACACCATTGATGAGATTCTCACAAAAGTGAAAGATGCTGAGACTATCATCTTCGTGGGTGGAATATCCCCAAGCTTGGAACGTGAGCAGGCAAGCATCAAATTACCAGGATTTGACGGCGGCGATCGTACAAGTATAGAACTTCCGCAAGTGCAACGCGACATTCTAAAGGCCTTGCACGATGCGGGCAAGAAGGTCATTCTCGTTAATTGCTCGGGTAGTGCTGTAGCACTTGCTCAGGAACATGAACAGACGTGCGATGCCATCATACAAGCATGGTACGCAGGAGAACAGGGCGGACATGCGTTGGCTGATGTGCTTTTTGGAGACTACAACCCTTCTGGAAAGCTATCTGTCACTTTCTATCGAAACGACTCCCAATTGCCATCGTTTGAGGATTATAAGATGGAAGGACGCACCTACCGTTATTTCAATGGTCCCCCTCTCTATCCTTTTGGATACGGATTGAGTTATACGTCTTTCAAATACGGTAAACCCACATATAGGGACGGAAAGGTTATGGTGGATGTCAAAAACACCGGAGAGATGGACGGTACTGAAATTGTACAGGTTTATATGCGCCGACCGTCAGACAAGATGGGACCTCGGAAAACTCTGCGTGGTTATGCTCGTGTAAATTTAAAAGCTGGTCAACAGCAGACCGTAACAATCAATTTCCCTCGTGATCGTTTCGAAAACTGGGATGAATCCACCAATACTATGCGTGTGGTTCCTGATGAATATGAGTTACTCGTGGGATCATCCAGTGAGGAAAAAGATTTGCAAATCATAAGTGTTTCTATTCAGTAAACAAGATAATAAGGATAGTAATCACATTTATTCTTTTATGGAATAACTCCTTTATCTCGTTTCTGAACGGAAGTCGCTGGGCTTTATGCCTGTCTTGATTTTGAATTTTGAAGAGAAGTAGTCGGGACTCTCAAAGTTTAGCCTGTAGGCTATTTCCTTGATGCTCATATTGGTGGTTGAAAGCATCTCTTTAGCCCTTTGTAGTCGCAATTCCTGTTGGTACATCGAAGGGGCCACTCCGGTATATTCCTTGAATAGTTTCCGGAAATTCGAATAGCTGATTCCCAACTCCTGGGCGACTTGTTGGATGGTCAGATTACTCTCCAGAGCCTCACGGATGCGCAGACGGGCACGATTGATCATGTCAACTCTGTTCTGGTCTTTGTTCAGCAGATTGTTGCGCTCCAGTGAATACATCAAGCCGATGAGATGGTTGGCGATGCCTGCCAATGTCTGTTGTGCGTATGCTGCCTCTTCCTTTGCCTTTGCGAAAGCCTCTTCGTAGAGGTGGACAATCTCACTACTGAAGCCGACAGAATAGACGGGCTTAGTGGGCGAGAGGAATCCGGCACGTACACGGTCGTCCATGTTCTTCCCCTTGAATCCCAGCCAGTAGCTTTTCCATCCCTTAGTAGGAAGGGGGTGATAGGTGTGCCATTCGCCGGGGAACAGCAGGAACAGGTCTCCCTGCTTGATTCGGGTAGGCTTCTGGTTGGTCGATTCAAAGATGCCTTCTCCTTCTGTCAGATATAATAGTTGGTATTCATTGAGTATGCGTCCTTTCTGCAGGTCAAAATAATAGCCGTCTGCATGCCCTTTTGTGGGATAAGAGTCTCCAGGCATAATCTCCTCATAGCCGATGGTGCTGATTGTCAGTCCCCATTGTCCATCCCGTTCGTTGGCTATCAGATATTTGCTTGTTTGCATGTTTATTGATGGATAAATTGAATCTTAAAACCTATAATCTATCATTTGATAATGATAACGCAAAGATAAGAAATTTATCCGGAAAAAGGAAAAGTGTAAGAAGATATTTTAAAGATAAACGCTCAGTTTCCGGAAGTCGGAAACCAAGCGTTTGCGTAAGAGTAGTTGTACATTGGATGTAGTAAAACAATTATAGCGGATATTCATCGAATGCGAATAATACGGTGGAGAGATAACGCTCTCCGGTGTCGGGGAGCAATGCGACAATCTTCTTCCCTGCATTCTCCGGACGGCTGGCAATTTGCAAGGCACCGAATACGGCTGCACCGGATGAGATACCAACGAGCAGACCTTCTGTGCGAGCCAGTTCCCTACCTGTGCGGATAGCATCATCGTTCTCGATGTCAAGCACCTCGTCAATGAGTTCGGAACTGTAAGTCTTAGGAACGAAGCCGGCACCGATACCTTGAATCTTATGCGGACCGCTTTGTCCACCGTTCAGGACGGGAGAAGATGCGGGCTCAACGGCAATGACTTTGATATTCGGATTCTTCTCCTTCAGGGCTTTGGCTACTCCCGAGACGGTTCCTCCGGTTCCCACACCAGCCACGAAGATGTCGATTTCCCCGTCCGTGTCATTCCAAATCTCCTGACCAGTCGTCAGATAATGCTTTTCGGGATTTGCCGGGTTCTCGAATTGCTGCAGGATGATGCTGCCAGGAATGCTATCGCGTAGTTCTTCGGCGGCACGGATAGCGCCAGGCATACCGTCTTTTCCTGATGTAAGCCTAACCTCGGCACCGTACGCCTTCACCAGATTGCGGCGTTCAATACTCATGGTCTCCGGCATGGTGAGGATGAGGTGATAGCCCTTTACGGCACTGACCAGCGCCAGTCCGACACCGGTGTTGCCGCTGGTCGGTTCGATGATGGTTGCTCCTGGTTTCAGAATCCCTTTCTTTTCCGCATCTTCAATCATGGCAAGTGCGATACGGTCTTTTACGCTTCCGCCTGGATTGAAAAACTCTACTTTAGCGATGAGCGGGGTAGAGAGTCCCTTGTTTTCCGAAAACTTGTTAAGTTCGAGCAATGGAGTGTTACCTATCAGCTCCGTCAGTTGTTTTGTAATTTTTTGAGTTGCCATAATGATTATATTTTAATGATGATTTCTGTTTGCAAAGGTACGGCGAAAAATCCTACCGTCAAATAGCACGTTTAAGGCATTTTGCCTACCACGATTGTGGTATTTGAATGAAAAAGCCGTGCAAACGGTATCAGAGAGCCCATAATTTAAAGGTTTTTTAATCTCCACAAATTATTCATCGTGTCAGTTTGCAGATATAAAAGAATTTATTAAATTTGCAGTCAGAACCAACAATTCAGTATCATGCAAAAGTACGCGGAATATATAGAACAGATTGAGATTGAAAGTCTTTGGAGTGGCATGCATCATATCATTTGGAATTTAGACCGTCATGTGAACATACTGAGCGGAGTGAATGGTGTAGGCAAGAGTACTATATTAAATAAGGTGGTAAAAGGTCTGAGTGCTGGTGGGGAGTTCCCTTCTCACATGCTCAAAGGCGTACACCTTCGCGTGTTTCCCGAAGATGCAAAGTGGATACGCTACGATCTGATTCGTTCGTTGGATAGTCCGGTTCTGGATTTGGGAACCATGGCTCATGTTGATTCTCGTATTGTCTCTGCCCTCGACTTCCAGTTGTATCATCTCCAGCGCAAGTATCTCGACTATCAGGTCAATGTCGGCAACAGGATTATCTCCATCTTGCAGAGCGGCGATCCTGATGCTGCCCGGAAAGCACAGGAGCTGAGTGTCCCGAAGCGCAGGTTCCAGGATATTGTTGATAACTTGTTTGCCAGTACGGGGAAAACGATTCTCAGGGCTGAGAACGAGGTCGCCTTTATGCAGAACAACGAAACGCTTGCCCCTTATCAGTTGTCGAGCGGAGAAAAGCAGATACTTGCCATTCTCCTTACCGTCCTTGTTCAGGACCAGCAGCCTTATGTGCTCTTCATGGATGAGCCGGAAGTGTCATTGCACATCGAATGGCAGAAGCAGCTCATCGACCTTATTGTAGAACTGAATCCCAATGTGCAGATCATCCTCACCACCCATTCGCCGGCACTTATCATGAAGGGATGGGTTGATCATGTCACGGAGGTTAGCGATATTATTGCGGGATGAGTCAGAGGCTGAAGGATAATCTTAATTCATATTACTTTGAAGCTGCCAACAAGCTGACTTCAAAGAATGCCCGGCGTAGGATAGCTGCCTATGTGGAGAGCTATGATGACATTTTCTTCTGGCGCTCTGTCCTGACGCGGTTTGAAGACGACACCCGTTATTTTGAGGTGTTGCTGCCCACCCGTATGAATCGGCTTGACAGAGGAAAGAAGGCCGCCATGATGCGATTGCTTTCTGAAAGCGTCGGGACGGACATGATTGCATGTGTGGATGCCGACTATGATTATCTTGAACAGGGTAGTACGGCGGTGTCTAAGGAGATACTCGGCAATCCCTATATCCTTCACACATACGCCTATGCCATTGAGAACCTGCAATGCTATGCCCCTTCATTGCACAATGTTTGTGTTGCCGTCACGCTCAACGACCATAGCATCTTTGACTTTGAAGAATATCTCAAACAATATTCTCTGGCTATCTTCCCGTTGTTCGTCTGGAGTATCATGTATTATCGTTCGCCCAATTATAAGGACTTCACCATTGTCGACTTCAATAGAATTGTTGAGACGGGCAATTTCTCCGTTGCTAATGCCGCAGCCATTATCAAGCGTGTACGGCATAAGGTGGGGACGAAGATAAGACAACTGCAACTGGAGAATCCCGATGCCAAAGAGCGCTATCTTGCCGTTAAGGAAGAGATTAAGCGGTTGGGAGTGACACCTGAGAACACCTATTTATATATTCAGGGGCATCATCTTTTTGATAAGGTGGTGGTGCCGATGTTGAAAAAGGTATGCGACGAGCTGAGGCGAGAGCGTGAACGTGAGATAACCGAGCAGAGTGTTCATAGCGTCCAACGCCGTAATGAACTATCATGCTACAATAAGAGCATTGAAAGCATCGAAAGTGTCTTGAAGAAGAATATCGGATATACCAGTTCTGAGCCGTTCCAGCACATTCTGAGAGATGTGGAGCAATTGCTTAATAAGGTTCAGAAAAAGGAAATGCCATAGTAACAAGTCGTCCGTTACTATGGCATTTCTGTATCGGTATCTTAGAATGTTTCTAAGAATTTAATGTTTCCTTCGACTGATATGGTTTTCGTCGTTGCAGGGATAAGGATGGTTTCTCCTGCCTTCAGACCGAACGTGTTGCCTTCGTTATCCGTGATTTCCGCATGTCCTTCAATCCCGATGAGAATGACAAAGGAGTCGAGTTCTGAATAGTCGATGAGCATCCGTTCATCCAGATCGTAGAGGGATGTGTTGAAATAGGGACTTTGTACGAGTTGTACGCCCTGATTCTTTTGAGGAACGTAATGTGTCCGGTAGTCTTTTTCCACATGATAGTTGATGCTCTCTGCCGCAAGCTTCGTGTGTAGTTCGCGGTAGTTGCCGTTTTTGTCTCGACGCTTGAAGTCGTATATGCGATAGGTCACATCACTCGTCTCTTGTATCTCTACCAGGAAGCAGCCTTTTCCGATGGAGTGAATGCGTCCTGCCGGGAGGAAGAAGACATCGCCTTCGTTGACGGTGTGTTGTGCCAGTGCATCACAGATGGTGTCGTTTTCAACCATCTGCTCGTACTCTTCCGGCGTAATCTGCTTCTTCAGACCACTGAATAGCTTGGCACCGGCGTCGGGTTTCATCATATACCACATCTCTGTCTTCCCGCGTTTTTTGCCTTGCTTACGGGCAATCTCATCGGTGGGATGAACCTGGATGGACAAGTCTTGGTGTGCGTCGATGAACTTGATGAGCAGGGGGAACTCGTCGCCGAAGAGCTGATAGCATTCTTTTCCTACGAGCTTGTCTTTCAGTTCGCTGACCAACGCATTCAGTGTCTTTCCGGCAAATTCACCCTCACTCACGATGGTTTCATTGCCTGCCACACCACTTATTTCCCAACTCTCTCCGACATTCGGGAGTTGTTCGTCCAGTTGTTTGAAGGCGATAATCTTATCGCCTCCCCACAACGTCTGTTTTAATAGTGGTTTAAATTTGAATGGTTTCATTTATTTGCTTTTTTCTTATTAGTTATATGGAGTTGTTTTTATGTCTTTGTTGTCATATAATTGGTTAGTTCTCTTTCCAGTAGGAACGGGTAAAGAGGACAAGTACCGTGAATATTTCAAGACGTCCCATCAGCATCAGGATTGACAACATCCATTTTACCAGGTCTGGAAGGATTCCCCACGACATCGTCGGACCGATTTCCAATCCGAGCGTCGGACCTACATTACTTGCACAACTGAGGGAAATGGTGATGGAATTCGTGCTGTCAACACCTGCGAGAATCATAATGAAATAGGTGAAGAGACACAAGAGCATGTAGGCGGCAAGGAACGCAAGCAGCGTCACCTGCGAGGAGTAGGGGATGGTGTTGTCGTTTACCTTTACCGGAAGTACGGCTCTGGGATGGAGAATACGGCGTACCTCGTTTCTGAGAATGGTGAGCAGCATCACGGTTCTGATACTCTTGAAGCCTCCGCTGGTCGAACCGGAACAGGCACCGAGGAACATGCAGATACTCAAGATAACCCATGTCGTGTGGTGCCATTGGGCAGCATCATCGTTGAAGATTCCCGTTGTGGTAATGAATGAAGTAACCTGGAAGAGGCTCACCCGGATAGCATCCGACAGCTGATAGTCGTTGTAGCGAATCAGGAAATACATGATTGCCACCGAGGCTATCAGCACGATAAAGATGTAAAACTTGAACTCAGAATTCTTGATGAACTGTTTGAACCGTCCTTTGAAGAGAGTCGTGTAGAGCAGGGTGAAGCTTGTTCCTGAGAGGAACATAAACACGATGGCGGTGTAGTCGATGTATGGGTTATGGAAATAGCCCGTACTGGCATTATGGGTGGAGAAGCCGCCCGTAGCCGTTGTTGTCATGGCATAGTTGAAGCTGTCGAAGAGATCCATCCCCGCCTGATAATAGCAGATGCAGCAGGCAACCGTAAGAAACAGGTAAATGCTCCAGATCCATTTGGCGGTCGTACTTAGTCGGGGGTGCATCTTGGCACGGATGGGACCTGTCGCCTCCGCCGAGAAGACCTTCACGTTTCCTCCCACAAGCGAAGGGATAATGGCAATCGTAAAGAACACGATTCCCAGACCGCCTATCCATTGAGTCATCGTCCTCCAGAACAAGATGCCGTGCGGAAGACTCTCCACATCGTCAAGGATGCTGCATCCGGTCGTGGTGAAACCTGAGATGGTCTCGAAGTAGGCATCGGTGAAGTTGGTGATGTAACCGCTGATGATAAACGGGAACGAACCGAAGAGGCTGAAGATAATCCATGTGAGTGTGACAAGCAGATAAGCCTCTCTTCGTCCCAGCGAGTTATCCGAGTTTCTACCGAGATATTTGAAGACGATACCTCCAAGTATTGTCAGGATGACTGAGATGATGAAGGCGACGGAGTCGTCTTCGTCCATGAGTAAAGCCATGGTCATGCACCATGTCATCATGGCTGCCTCAATGAAAAGCAGCGTCCCGAGGATATTGGAAATAATCTTATAGTTCAGCATCAGCGGAAATATTTTTCAATCTTCGACATATTGATGTCATAGCAGAACACCACGACCGAGTCGCCTGCTTCTATCTGCGTACCACCGCTTACGAGGTGTCCCTCACCGTTCCTGACAAGTCCTCCGATGGTGGCTCCCTTGGGCAGTCCTAATTCGAACACTCTCTTCTTGGTGACTTTCGAGCCGGGTTGTGCCGTGAACTCTGCCACATCGGCATTGGCGGACATCAGGAACCTGATGTTATTGACGTCGGCATCCAGCATCATCTGATAGATGTAGCTTGCCGCCAGGGCCTTCTTGTTGATGATGGTACCGATGTCAAGGCTTTCCGCCATACTGGCATAGTCGAAGTTCTCAACCATGGCAACGGTCTTCCTCACGCCCATCCGCTTGGCGGTAAGACAAGCCAGGATGTTGGTCTCGGCGTTTCCCGTCAGGGCAACGAATGCCTGTGTGTTCTTGATGCCTTCTTCTATCAGCACGCTGACATCCCTACCGTCGGCATGGATGACCATCACGCGGTCGGTGTCGATAAGTTCGTTGAGTTTGTCGCATCGGGCTTCGTTCGCCTCAAAGATCTTGACGTTCATGTACTCGGGCATCATACAGGTGGCACGTACTGCCGTGGCACCGCCTCCCATGATCATCACATTCTTGACATCCACATAATGCTCCTTCCCTACAATCTTGCGGATATAGGGGATATATGGGCGTGTCGTCATGAAGTAGGCAATGTCATGCAACATCAGGACATCGTCTCCACGGGGGATGATGGTCTCGTTGACGCGCTTGATGGCAACGATGTGGTAGGGTGACTCGGGCTTGCAGAGTTCCTTCAACGGATTGTTCAGAATCTCACAACCTTCCCGAAGCTTTATGCCGAGCATCACGAGCGCACCGTCGTGCACGTCCCAGCGTTGTCTCACCCACGACATCTTCAGTCCGTTGGCAATGTCACGCGCCGCCAGATTCTCCGGATAGATGAGCGAGGTGATTCCCACACGGTCGAATATCGGCTTGAATCGCGGGTTGATATATTCGCTGTTGTCAATCTTTGCAACGGTTCGTTTGGCACCTAACGACTTGGCGAGCATGCACGCATTCATGTTCAGGTTTTCATCCGGGGTGACGGCGATGAAAAGGTCTGCGCTACTCACACCTGCATCCGTCAGCGTCTTGATGCGGGAGACAGATGCCTGAATGGTCATCAGGTCGTAGTCGCTGCCGATGTTGGAAAGACGGTTCTCGTCAGAGTCGATAAGAATCGTGTCGTGGTTGTTTCTCGACAGAAGCCGGGCGAGATGGGTTCCGATGGCGTATGCTCCTACTATGATGATTTTCATAATGAATGATAAATAAATAGCATTAATTGTTGATCTCCGACAACGTCTTCCTGATGTTCCCGGCATCCAGTCCGACGATGTGCTGGAGTTCGGCAACCGTTCCGTGTTCTACAAACTCGTCGGGCAGTCCCAGACGGACGACGTGCGGATGGTAGTCGTGGTCGCTCATCCATTCGAGGACGGCACTGCCCATGCCTCCGTTTCTCACACCGTCTTCCACCGTGATGATATGCTTGAAGTTTTGTCCCAGCTCGTGTAGCAATGACTCGTCGAGAGGCTTCAGGAAGCGCAGGTCGTAATGGGCGGCTTCCGTGTCACGGACGGCTTCTGCCACGTTGTTGCCGACAGGTCCGATGCTCAGCACCGCCGTCCCCTTTCCTTCCTTCAGCTTCCGTCCCTTGCCGACGGGAATCTCCTCAAACGGCTGTTCCCACACGGGCTTGTCCTCGGGTGATGCCAACGGGAATTCGCCGCGGCCTCGCGGATAGCGGATGATGAAGGTTCCCTTGTCTGGCAACTGAGCGGTGTACATCAGATTCACCAGCTCGCGCTCGTTCAGGGGAGAGCAGATAGTCAGGTTGGGGATGCACCGCAAGGCGGCAAGGTCGAAGGCTCCGTGATGCGTCGCCCCGTCTTCACCGACCAGTCCGGCACGGTCGAGACAGAGCACCACAGGGAGGTTGAGCACAGCCACGTCGTGGATGATGTTGTCGTAGGCTCGCTGGGCAAACGCACTATAGATGTTGCAGAAGGGCTGCAGTCCTTCTTTTGCCATGCCGCCTGAGAACGTGACGGCATGTCCCTCGGCGATGCCCACGTCAAACGTACGATTGGGCAGCTCCTTCATCATGATGTTCATCGAACAGCCCGAAGGCATGGCGGGAGTGACACCCACAATCCTGGGGTTCTCCTTTGCCAGCCGTAGGAGCGTATGACCGAACACGTCCTGATACTTGGGAGGGAGCGTCTCATCATTGGAGCATATCCGCTCGCCGGTCTCTGCATCAAACTTGCCCGGAGCATGCCAGATGGTTGCCGACTCCTCGGCAGGCTTGTAGCCCTTTCCCTTGGTGGTATGCAGATGCAGCAGCTTCGGACCTTTCATGTTCTTCAGCTGATTGAGGATGCGGACAAGCTCTTCGACGTTGTGCCCGTCGAAGGGACCGAAGTAGCGGATGTTCATGCCCTCGAAGATGTTCTGCTGGTGACTGAGCGCCGACTTGATGGCGTTGTTCAGGCGGATGAGTCCTTTCCGGCGGTCTTCACTCATCAGACCACGCGCATGGAGCCATTGCGATGCCTTGAAACGTATCTTATTATAGGTGGCGTTGGTGTCTAAGTTCAGCAGATACTTCTCCATGCCTCCCACGGCACGGTCTATCGACATGTCGTTGTCGTTCAACACGATGAGCAGGTCATTGGGAGTGCTCGACACGTTGTTCAGTCCCTCGAAGGCAAGACCGCCGCTCATGGCTCCGTCGCCGATGATGGCAACGACATGACGGTCTCTGTTTGCCACCGCCATACCTAATGCGGCAGAGATGGAGTTCGAGGCATGACCGCAGGTGAACGTGTCGTATTCGCTCTCAAGAGGCGTGGGGAAAGGGCGCAGACCATGCAGCTTGCGGTTCGTGCAGAACGTCTCGCGCCTACCCGTGAGAATCTTATGGCCGTATGCCTGATGACCTACGTCCCAGACGAGGAGGTCGTTAGGGGTGTCATAGACATAGTGAAGGGCAACGGTCAGCTCGGTCACTCCCAGCGACGAGGCAAGGTGACCGGGGTTTACCGACAGCTCTTCTACAATGTCTTCACGCAGTTCCCTGCAGACCTCCCGCAGCTGTCCGATACTCAGACGACGCAGGTCGGAGGGGTATTTTATTTGGTTCAGAAGACTGAATTTCTCTTTATCCATGCAGTTCCTGTTACGAATAACTTTGCAAAGATAATGTTATTTGGTTGAACTACAAAATAATTGTCGCTTTTTCGGTCTGACACCAACCATCAAATATCGTTGTTTTTGTCTAATTCTTCTTAATACTTGCCGCCACCTTTCTGTATTTTTCTTTTTACTCCTTACCTTTGCATGATAAACGAGAAGAAAGATGAAAGTGTTTAAAACGATTCTGATACTCTCTTTGTTCTGCCTCCCCGTGATGGCGCAGAAACACCGGAGCATCGTAGTGGTGGATATGGACACCTATCAGATTATCCCTGATGTGTCTGTAAAAGTTGATAACCGCATGGTTGTCTTCACGGATAAGCAGGGTAGGGTGGATATCGGAGAGCCTTTCGATAGCGTGATGTTCAGCCATGTGCTCTACGGAAGGGAGAAGCTGCTGGCAAAGGAAGTGACCGACACAATGTATCTGTTGCCCAACGAACATCTGCTTCCCGAGGTGGTCGTCTCTGAGCTCGACCCGCGAGTGGCGGCGATGATAGAGGGATGGGTGAGCAACGCCGTCGGCGAAGGGGCAATGCTGGCACCGAAGGGTGTTGCCAGCTTCGACTTCTCCAGCCTGCTTGACAAGCGGCGCCGCAGGGATAAGAAACACCTGAAGAGAGCCCGGAAAATCCTTGAGGAGTGGGACGAGAAACAGACACCTGCCACAGAAACCAACAAGTAACAACGATAAATGATGATTCACATGAAACAGAAAACACTCTTAATGGGCATCCTGCTGACCGTCAGTGGCATCGCGGCTGCCCAGAACGACGGGGGCATCTCCGCACAGATGCTTCAGCAACTCGAGAAGGCTCATGCGGCAACACCCCAGCAGAAGGCTCTGTTCAATGCGATTGCTGCGAACCCTATCGACGACCTCACGAAGAACTTCGCCAACCAGGGCGCTTTCGACACCTCTTTCAGCGTGGAGACTCCCAAGCAGTCCATCCACGACCAGAAGTCGTCTGGACGCTGCTGGATGTTCTCAGGACTGAACGTGCTACGTGCCAACTTTGCCAAACGGCACAACGACACTCTTGCCGTAGAGTTCTCACACGACTACCTGTTCTTCTATGACCAGCTGGAGAAAGCGAACCTGATGCTGCAGGGCTCCATCGACAATGCCAAGAAGCCCATCGACGACATCCGCGTGCAGTTCTTCTTCAAGAATCCCATCAACGACGGCGGTACGTTCTGCGGCGTCTCCGACCTGGCAGAGAAGTACGGACTCGTCCCTATGCGTGTTGTCCCTGAGACCTACTCGGCAGAGAACACCAGCAGGATGGCACGGCTCGTCGCCTCCAAGCTCCGCGAGTTCGCACTCGAACTGAGACAGATGGTGGCAGACAAGAAGAAACCGGCTGACATCAAGAAGAGAAAGACGGAGATGCTCTCCACGGTCTATGACATGCTCTGCCTCACGTTAGGCGAACCGGTGAAGGAGTTCACGTATGCACATGTCGACAAGAACGGGAAGCAGAAGGGCGAGCCTCGCAAGTACACCCCCAAGGAGTTCTATCAGGAGACGGTGGGAGCACCCCTGAAAGGCACGTTCATCATGGTGATGAACGACCCGCGCCGACCCTATTACAAGACCTTTGAGGTGGAATACGACCGCCACACCTACGACGGCACCAACTGGAAGTACCTGAATCTGCCGATGGAGGACATCGCCCAGTTGGCAATCGCCTCCCTGAAGGACGGACGCAAGCTATACAGCAGCTACGACGTAGGAAAGCAGTTCGACCGCAAGCGTGGCTATCTCGACACCGAGAACTACGACTATGGCTCACTCTTCGGGACATCCTTCAACATGGACAAGGCTCAGCGCATCGCCACCTTCGATAGCGGCAGCACCCATGCCATGACACTTACTGCGGTCGACTTAGACGCGAACGGCAAGCCGAAGAAATGGAAAGTGGAGAACTCATGGGGACCGTCATACGGCCAGAGCGGTTGTCTCATCATGACCGACCGCTGGTTCAACGAATACATGTTCCGTCTCGTCGTCGACAAGCAATACGTATCGCCCGAGACACTGAAGCAGTACGACCAGAAACCAATCATGGTGATGCCCGAAGATCCCCTCTTTGCCGGAGATTCAATGTAAAGAATATTCCTGACAAAAACTTGTCGGGGAAAAGTGATGAAAGAGAAGTTAAATTGTGTAAAAGTCGATTCTTCACTCTTCATTCATCATTCTTCATTTTGCGAAAGCTATGCTTTCACACCGCCAAACATAAGCTTTGACCGCACCAAAGACCATGTTTCATCGCATGAAACATGGTCTTTCACATGACGAAACATGGTCTTTCGCGCAGCGAAACCTTACCTTTGGCAAATCCATCTTTTGTAAACCGCCCGTTTACAGATAAATATCCGCGTAACCATTTGTCAGTCAACGCTTTACAAAAAACCTCAAAAATCGGCGTTTTTTCGACCAAAAATATTTTTGTTCAGAAAGAAGCCCTTAATTTGGGGTCAAAAATCGAATTTTCCTTTACAAAATCTCGCTATTCGTTCTGTCGAATTTCCGAATCCGACAGTAGTGAGCAAGGCACTTTTAATGCCCAACAGCAAAGAGCATTTTTCCGTTAATACCCTGGATTTTGTATCAGATTCCGGTTCAGGTCGAGGACTCTTTTGGGGATGGGGAATACGGTGGTGAATCTTGTTTCCTCTTCCCAGATGGGTGTCCGCTGGTCGTATGCCCTGTGGAACAGGTCGTAGCGGATGAGATCCTGGCGCCGCCATCCCTCCCACATCAGTTCACGCAGCCTTTCGTCGAGGATGAAGGAGAGGATCTCTTCTTGTGTGGCAGACTTGTCGATGATTTTGGCGTGTGACCGGAAGCACACGACACTCAGGTACTGGTAGCCGTCGTCGCCGTTACGGTAGTTTGCCTCTGCCTTCATGAGGAGGGCGTCGGCGTAGCGGAACAGGACAATGTCGTTTGCCTGTAGCCTTCCGTCCGTATAGGAGGTGCGGTCGACTTCGTATTTCGCCATGCGTGCCCCTGCCGTCTTCTCGTATTTGCTCCCCGTGAGGTCGAGCTTCACTTCCAGGGGATAATAGACCAATGGTGCCCCGTTGTCGAGCAGCACATTGGCGTTGTCCACGCGGATGGTGTCGCTATAGAAGTTCAGGGCATAGCGCGGATCTACCTTGTCGGTGCCATATCCGAACTTCCTCACCGTGGAGACGGTGGCACAGGCTCCGTTCTCTCCACCTACGCCCAGTGCTGATGCGTGGTTGTAGTGGAACGAGCGGAACTTGTTGCAGAAGTAGTTCTGGTATTGCAGCTTGTCCATGGGGATGACGAAGATGTTCTCGCTGGAGTTCTCGTTGTTCACCGAGAAGTTCTCCTCATAGTTCGTTGACAGCCAGTAGTCATCCTGCCGGATAAGGTCTACCCAGGCGGCACACGCTTCCCAGGCGTTCATCTTCTTTCCGTGGACCTCGAAGAACAGGTTCTTCCCGTCGGGACGTTTCCCGTCCGTCCAGTCGTCGTCGGCATAGACCTCTGCATTCAGCATGAGCTTCGCAAGGAGGAAGTAGGCGACGGAGCGGGTGATGCGCCCATAGTAGTCTCCTTTCTTGTTGCTATGCACGTCGGCAAGGTCGGGCTCTATCTCCTGCAGTTCTTTGACGATGAACTTGAACGTGTTGCTTCGTGAGCTCTGCTTCACCTCGTTGATGGACTGTTCGTTGCTCACCACCAGCGGGATGTTTCCGAACATGTCGATCAGATAGAAATAGTAGAGGGCACGGATGCCGCGCACCTCTGCCCGGCAGGCACGATACTGCTGTTCGCTGAGCAGATGCTTATATTTATCCAAATACGCTAACGAGTTGTTACTCAGCACGACAACCTTAAAGAGGTATTTCCACGTGTTGTACAGTTCCTCGTCGTCGTCGGTCCACTCATGCCGATAGAGGTTCTGCCAGTACTCTCCGTCGTACCAGTCGCCTCCGCGTGTGGGAATGATTGCCTCGTCCGTGGTGAAGGTGTTATAGTCGTAGACACCCCGATAGGTGCCTTGCAGTCCCTGAGAGTCCTCATGACCCCCGATATAGTTGTAGAGCGTTGCCACGCTGTTGATATACAGGTTGACGGCATTGTCGTAGGCATCCTCTTCCGAAAGCAGTCCCTTGGGCGTTTCGTTCAGGCATCCCGTGAGCAGGAGAGATGCCCCGATAACACATGAAGTGATGAGATGTGATTTCATGTTGTCGAGTTTAAGTTAGAATGAAATGTTCAGTCCGATGCTATAGGAGCGGTAGGCAGGATACGACCGTTTGTCGTCTATTCCCAAGGTGCTGGACACCACATAGCTGTTTATCATCGGGGTGATACCACTATAGGACGTGATGGTTCCCAGGTTGTTCACCGAGCAGGACACGCGCAGGGAGTTGATGAACTTCGAGCGCAGGGGTACATTCCATGCGATGGTCAGATAGTCGAAGTTCAGGTAGTCGCCGCGCTCCAGCCAGTAGTCGGTAGCGGTCTGGTCCTTGATGTTCCGTTCCGGTGCGCCCTGCATCACGTTATAGTCGGGGAAGCTGGTCATGTTCATATAGGTGAGCGACGTTCCATTGTAGATCTTATGACCGAAGGCGCCGTTCATCTGGAGCGAGATGTCGAAGTCCTTGTAGCGGAAGGCGATGTTCGAGCCGAGCGTCATCTTCGGCATTGCCTGTCCTGCTACATAGCGGTCGGCACCGTCCTCGATGTTGACGACACCGTTGTTGTTCAGGTCTTCAATCTCATAGTAATATGCGCCCGACTTGTCTTGTCTGACTCCCTTGCAATGCGGCAGGTAGAACACGCCAAGTGGCTGACCTACAATCTGATAGACGATTTTGTTATCACCTCCGTGGAACCCTGCACCGTTGAGTCCGCCGATGGGTGTGATGCTGTTGGCAGACATGTATGTCCCGTTGAAGTCGCCGCTCAGCGAAAGCAGCTTGTTGCGCTGCCATGAGAGGTTGACGTTGATGTTCAGTTCCATGTCTTTCTGATAGACAGGTGTCACGCCCAGTCCCAGCTCGAATCCGGTGTTTCTCATCGAGCCGATATTCGCCAGCATCTTGTCGTAGGCGTAGGGCGGTACGGGCACATCATAGAGATAGAGCATGTCTGTGGTCTTCGAGTAATAGTATTCAGCCGTCAAGACCACTCTGTTCTTCCATACGCCCACATCCGCACCGATGTTGAAGGTGGAACGAGTCTCCCATTTCAGGTCGGGGTTGTCGTTTCGGATGATGCCCATCGTGACGGTCGGCGTGCCGTTGATGCTGAAGATGCCTATCTGCTGCATCCTCTGTAGAGAGTAGTAGGACGACACACCTCCCAGGTTACCCGTGGTGCCGTATCCGCTACGCAGCTTGAGAGTGGTCATCGGAAGGCTTGGGAACTGCTTGAGGATGTTCCATTCAGCCGAGACGGAGGGGAAGAATCCCCATGTGTTGTTGTCGCCCACCATGGACGAGCCGTCGGCACGGGTGGTGAACGTCAGCTTATAGGTGTCGAGCAGGGTGTAGGAGACGCTTGCCATGGCAGATGCCAGCTTCGGGTCTTCGTAGTCGGAGCCCGTCCCGCCAAAGGGGATGGTGCTTGCCGCTCCGAGGTTGTCGTACCCCACGGCATTGGTCGTGAATCCCTTCACCTCCGTCCAGAATCCCGTCAGCCTGCTCTTCAGGTATTCTCCCAAGAGGCTCGCCTCAAGATGATGGATGTTCCATGTGTTCTTATACGTGAGAATGATGTTCCCCAGCAAATCCTCCTTCTTGTGTTCGCCACGGTAGGCACGTCCCTGCGCCCAAGTCCATGTGGGGCAGAACTGGGCATCTTCGGTGGAGCTATAGGAGTAAGAGCCGAACACCTTTAGCAACAGGCTCTCAATCCCTTTCTGTGTCTTCTCGGAAGAGGGGAACAATGAGGTGAGGTCAAATGTGAGTCGGGCATGGGTGTTGAAGTGCATGTTCTGCTCGTCGTTCTTCATGTTCATCACCGCGTCGGGCGCTGTGATCTGTGAAGCCGTAGAGTTCTTCTTCCATGTCCCCAGGGCATCCTCGTCGTAGGGGAACGTCGGGTTCTGCGTAGCCGCCGAATAGAACAGCTTCTGCACATCGAAGAGGTTGTTGGACTTCTGAGAGGAGCCGAACACGCCCAGCTCGAAGGTCATTAAATCGTTGAATGCCTTCTGCGTGATGTCCAGTTTAGCCACATAGTTGGTATGCTTGTTGTTCCGGATGATGGTGTTATAGTCCATTATCGCCACCGATGCGCGGTAGTTCGACTGGTCGGAGCCGCCGCTGAACGCCACATGATGGTTCTGCACCAGTCCTGTCCTCGTGATGGCAGAGAGGAAGTCGGTGTCGTAGCCTTTGTCATTATACGCTAAGCCAAGGTTCTGTGCCGTAGTGATATAATCCGCACGGTTGAGCATGTGCAGGTTCTTATACACCGACTCGAAGCCGAAGATGCCGCTATAGTTGATATGGAACTTCCCGCCCTTTCCTTTCTTCGTCGTCACTTCGATGACACCCGAAGCGCCGCGTGAGCCGTACTGAGCCGTCTCGGCAGCGTTCTTGAGGATGGTGAAGCTCTCGATGTCGGCAGGGTAGATGCTTGAAAGCGTCGCAAGGTCGCACGATACGCCGTCGATGATCACCAGCGGGTCGTTTCCGCCGGTGAGTGATGTCGTACCACGCACGCGCACGCTGGAAAGCATCGCCATCCTGTCAGCACCCGTCGACGACACATTCACACCCGCCGCCTGACCGCTGAGCGCGTCAAGGGAGGTTGTCACCAGACCTTTATTCATGCGCTCTTCGCCCACACGGTCGGCAGACCCCATCTGGATTCGCTCCTGGATGCTGTCGTTGAGGATGTACTTGAACACTTTGTTCTGGGCATACGCCGTTGACAGAGAGAGCGATGTGACGAGGCAGGTGATGATTCGTAGTGTTTTCATGATATTATCCTTTTTATCACACCAGGTGTCGGATTAACTCTTCGCGGTCGCCTGAGAGCATGTCGATGACGGGAATCTCAATCATCGTATAGCAACCCGGCTGCTGGCGCATGGAAGCACGTGCCACGTTGACGAGCACCTGTCCCGTGAGAGCAGGGTTGTTGATGGACATGTTGAACTCGAGGCGCTGGTTCTGCGTCTTTCCGCTCACACCTTTTCTTACGAGGTTCACACCGTGTCCCATGTCGCGTACGTCGTCAACCGACTCAACGGCGAAGACATGTGTCTCGTCGGAAGCAAAGTAGGGGTCGGCCTTGATGGCAGCCGTCACCTCCTCGAGCTTTGCCCCGTCTTCCAGCTCTACATATACCATGCGGCGGTGGATGCCCTCTCCCAGAGGAATGGTCATCGACAGAGCATTCCTGACACCCTCCTTGGAGCGCACGCAGACGCTGTGTCCCATCGACATGCCTGGTCCGAAGTTGGTGTATGACAGACCCTTCGGTGCAAGGCTCTGCATGAGCGAGCGCACGATGCTGTCCGATCCCGGGTCCCATCCGGCGGCGATGACGCTTACCGTGTTTGTCTCCTTGTTGATGGCGTCGAGCGCACGACGGT
>Ga0247611_10002183_pt1 | contig 32577 bp, 22 predicted proteins | sample 177DNAGHGhighgp2_FD_192422 | JGI IMG/M metagenome (GOLD analysis project Ga0247611, IMG submission 192422) | Sheep rumen microbial communities from Palmerston North, Manawatu-Wanganui, New Zealand - 1770 DNA GHGhigh gp2 | ecosystem: Host-associated > Mammals > Digestive system > Stomach > Rumen... | reverse complement strand
CCTCGGCAATCGTTGCCATCTGGATGAACGGAGTAGTCAGTGCGCTGGCGTCAATCGTGGCACCGTTACCATTGATGGTTACAGAGCCGGGAGCAACAATGGAGGCACTGGTGGTATAGGCGCCACCGGCAGCCAGGTTGATCGTGATGTTGCCGACGTTCTTACCTTCAGCAGCAGCTGTCAAGGCAGCAGCAATGTCAGCACCGCTCTCGGGAGAAATCTCGATGTTAGCAGGCATCACTTTGTAGGTAATCGTCCAGCGTGGGTCACCAACCTGTGTAGTGGGAGCCGTAGCACCATCACCCAGTTTGAATACACCACCGAAGTCGGGAGTCTCAAGGCTTGTGAAGGCAATGACACCGGCAATGCTGTTAAACGCTGCATCAGCTATCTTCTCCTGAACCTTGGCCTCCTCAGCAGCACTGACATCAGCACCGTCGAAGTTGAAGATGTTGTTGCTGATGGTGTAAGTCTGGGCACTGTTGGCACCACCACCATTCAGGCCAACGACAAACTGGCCGCTCTTGCCGCTGTTGACAATGACGCTGTTCTCAACCTTGAACTCCATACCAGCAGTACTGTTGCGGCGCTGGCTGTTGGTCGTCTTGCCATAGGCAATGTTGTAGATGGTAGAGTTTGTAATAGCAAACAGCTGCTTGTCACTACCCAGATCCTGGATAGAGCCATGGCCGCTCTGAGAACTGAACAGACCGCCATTCTGCTCGTTGGACGGATTGGCCCACAGAGTAGACTTGTCAATAATCAGCTCAGCAGCATTACCACCGCTATTGAAATCGAAGACGGTCTTCTTGGCAGTACCGTTGACACCGATGACACAGTTCTCAACCAACAGCTGCTTCATCAGATACTTCTGCTTGTTACCATAGATCAGCTGGTAGGGCAGACCGGTCACCGTCACATCCTTGATTGTAATGCCGTCAATGACGAGTGCATCCTTTTCGTTCAGTTCAGCACCCTCGGCAATCGTTGCCATCTGGATGAACGGAGTAGTCAGTGCGCTGGCGTCAATCGTGGCACCGTTACCATTGATGGTTACAGAGCCGGGAGCAACAATGGAGGCACTGGTGGTATAGGCGCCACCAGCAGCCAGGTTGATCGTGATGTTGCCGACGTTTTTACCCTCAGCAGCGGCGGTCAGAGCTGTAGCAATGTCAGCACCGCTCTCGGGAGAAATCTCGATGTTATCGACAGGAATAGCCTCCTCAATGGAGATAGGCTGGAACTGGATTTTATCATTGTATCGGCCAATAGCACCTATCATATTATAAGTTTTGCCTTCTTCCGGTGCAGCAATTTCCAGGCCGAACTGATTGTAGCCAACAGCAACAGCATCACCCTTGGTAATGTTCATGTTCTTCTTTTCATCAATCGTGTAATTAACACCCCTCAAGGCAACAACCATGTTGACATTCTCAGCCTTAACGTCACCCAAGCCAACAGTCTTATAACTCACCTCAACGGGATCGCCATCCTTCATCACCAGATTATCATCAGGAACAGCCTCAAACAACTCTTTAAAGATGCTCACCTGACCAGTCCAGTTGGCAGCAATCGTCTTACCGACTTCTGCAGCTGCGGTCTTCTCGCCCTTAGCGTCGTATATCAAACTTGAACCCTTAGCGTCCCTCACATAGACATACTTAGCTGTCGGCTTGGCAACAACCAGCACCTCACCAGTAAATGTAAATGCTGTTTTATCAGGAAGTACATTCAATGCAGCCAGGTCAGGAGCCGTAGAGCAGATGAAATCCTTGGAGGCAATCTCACTCTGACTGTCACCCTTGATGGCAATAGCCTTCACTGTGGCTGTTGCTTTCAGCACGAAAGGCTCTGCATACTTGGTACTCGCAGCAGTGGGCTCACTGCCATTGGTGGTGTAGAAAATCTCTGCACCTTCTGTCGTGCAAGCCAAAGTCACAGTTGTCTGCTCAGCAAATGGTGTCTCACCAGAAATCGTAGGAGCAGCAACGGCTGGTGCTGCAGCACCAGAGATTTCAACACTCTTGATAAACAAACGACGTCCTGAAATAGTAATTTTTGACTCACTGGTACCATCACTGATATTATAAGTGAATTCCTGATACTCTTTATTTGTAACAGTTACCTCTTCGCCAGAAATAGTACCACCATCAGAAATGGACACCTTCATCTTATTGGTTCCTGCCCCCCATCCTGCAGCACTAATTTTTACAACTGCAGCACCATTGAGATTGGAAAGAGCAACTGTGGTCATTTTACCGTCGGTATTGGACGTACCCAGCTTAATGCACTTATCACCATAAAAGGCATTGCTCAAATCAGATGTTTGCCATTTATTCTTAAATGCTTCAAAAGCAGCTTTGACAGCAGCATCCTCATGTTCTGCATTACTACTTTGAATCTTGATGGCAGCAATACCTCCTGTCCAATCTTCCCCAGAACCTCCCTTGAATGATTCACTACCCGTTACGTAGTTGAAATCATCAGAGAACACATCTCCTGCAGCCCTCTTGGCGGTATTAACTGCGACAGCAGCAATAGCCAAGAATGCCAAACACACAAGTGTAAGTTTTTTCTTCATAAGCGATTTGTTTTAAAGTTAATATTAATAAAGTATACACGTTTCGTAATTTGTTTTAAGGTTTTGCAAAAATACGCATTATTTCTGAATCCACCAAACATTTATTAGAAAAAGTTAATCCAAGTTGCTATGGTTGTCAGTAAAACATGGGGCATAAACTTGGAGAATTCCAGATTATTCATTATCTTTGCAGCAAATTGCTTGAGATGACGCCAGATGAAATAACGCCCCCCGAACTGCACCCACTGATAGCAGACGTGCCACCTCCCGCACACTTCACCTATCCTTTCTGCTACGAGCCGCACCCGCTGTGCCAATTAGCGGCTAAGGAGGTGCAGGCATATATCGCCTGCCATCCGGACATCCGCGAGGATGCCGACCGTGGGAAAATGTTCGGTGTGCTTATCGTTGAGAGGTCAGTGATGAGAGGTGAAAGGCCAAGCAACAGCGACAAAGTGCAGTTGGACTTTCTGGCAGCGTATAGCGGTCTGCTGGCCGGACGCAACGATTGGCCCTATTTCGTGCCGCCAGTCTACGACGCCCAACAGCCCGATGGCTACTTCAAAACGAAGGAACGGGAAATATCGATGCTTCATCAGTCCTCTCTCTCTTCGGAGGTGGACAGGGGGAGGCTCCTCTCCCAGGAGTTGCAGCAATGGCTGTTCCACCAGTACCAGTTGCTGAATGCCCGTGGGGAGTCGAAAGACTTGGTGGACATCTGGCAGTCCTATTATAATAAGGAGAAGCTACGCCAGAAGTACCCGCTACCACCTGGCGGCACAGGCGACTGCTGTGCACCGAAACTGTTACAGTATGCCTACCAGCATGGCCTGAAACCCCTCTGCATGGCGGAGTTCTGGTGGGGACAGCCTACCAAGGAGGAGCTGCGCCAGCATCTGAACTACTATCCCGCCTGCCGTGGCAAGTGCAAACCCATCCTGACATGGATGCTGCAAGGGCTCGACGTCGACCCCTCCCCTGAGACGCTGGGTCTTCAGCGCATGGACATTCCCGTGGTCTACGAAGACGACCACCTGATAGTGGTCAACAAGCCCAGCGGCATGCTGTCCGTACCCGGCCTCATCGATGAATACAGCGTAGAGAAGGTCATGCAACAGCGCTACCCCGGCAGCATTGTCGCCCACCGCTTAGACATGGGTACCAGCGGCCTGCTCATCGTATGCAAGAGCAAGGAAGCCTACCTCCCCCTGCAGGAGCAGTTCATCAAGCGCCAAGTGAAGAAGAAGTACATAGCGATGTTGGAGGAAAGAGGGAAGAGGGATGATGGAAGTGGGACTATCTCGCTACCGCTGCGTCCTGACCCCATGAATCGTCCGCGACAGGTGGTCGACCTGGAGCACGGCAAGCGAGCGGTGACTGATTACGAGTTTATGAGTCCTCATTTAGTAGCGCTCTATCCCCAGACAGGCCGCACCCACCAGTTGCGCATCCACTGTGCACACCCCGACGGTCTGGGCCGTCCCATTGTCGGCGACGAGCTCTACGGCACCAAGGGCAGCCGCCTGATGCTCCATGCCGCCGAGATATGGTTCGCACATCCAGTGACCGGCAAGCAGATGCATTTGATATCGCAGCCTACCTTTCAGACGAAAGACAAATCATAAATATCAATCTTCAAATTTCAAACTTCAAATTTCAAATTTCAAACTTCAAACTTCAAATTTCAAATAAACATGGTTAAGCACATTATTCTCTGGACATTGAATCCAGAACTCTCAGAAGAAGAGAAGAAGGCCGTCAAGGCTGGTATCAAGGAAGGTCTCGAAGGCCTGGTTGGCAAGGTTCCCGGACTCATTGATGTCAAGGTACACATTGACGGACGTCTGGCATCATCGAATGCTGACGTCATGCTTGACAGCACTCTGGAGAGCGAGGAAGCCCTGAAGGGCTATGCCGTTCATCCCGAACACGTCGCTGTCGCCAACGGCAAGGTACGTCCTTACACCGTCCAGCGCTCATGCCTCGACTTCGAGGTATAGTCAGCAGGGAATCTTCTGCAAACCGAAGAATTATGCCCTCAAGGCACGCATGGCGTTAAGCACAGCCAGCACAGTGACACCTACGTCGGCAAAGACCGCCAGCCACATGGTGGCTATACCTACGGCAGCCAGCAACAGCACGGCCACCTTTACGCCAATGGCAAAGCCGATGTTCTGACGGGCTATGGCCAGCGTGCGGCGGGCTATGCTGATGGCGGTAGCAATCTTCGACGGATGGTCGTCCATCAGCACCACGTCAGCAGCCTCAATGGCAGCGTCGCTACCCAGTCCGCCCATGGCTATTCCAACATCGGCACGGGCCAGCACAGGGGCATCGTTGATGCCATCGCCCACAAAAGCCACTTTTGAAGCGGTGAGTGGTGAGAGATGGGCAGCGAGCTGCTCTACCTTGTCGGCAGGCAGTAGTTCGGCATGGTATTCGTCGAGTGCCAGTTGCCGGGCTACACGGCATGCCACATCCTCGCGGTCGCCAGTCAGCATCACGGTTTTCTTCACACCCAGTGCCTTCAGCGCAGCAATAGCCTCCTGGCTGTCGTCCTTCACCACGTCGTTGATGACGATGTGGCCAGCATAGCTACCGTCTATGGCGACATGGATGATGGTGCCTGCATCGTCGTGACAGTCGTGCCACTTGGCACCTACGGCATCCATCATCTTCGCATTGCCTACACAGACTATCTGCTCACCCACTTTGGCACGGATACCCTTGCCTGCTACCTCTTCTACGTCACTTACCCCGCAACCGTCAGTGGCCTCGTCGGGGAAGGCGTCGCGGAGGGCGGCACCGATGGGATGCGTGCTGAAATGTTCCACATGGGCTGCCAGATGCAACAGCTGATGTTCGTCGCACTTGTCGGGATGGACGGCCTCAACGGCAAAACGGCCATGCGTCAGTGTACCCGTCTTGTCGAACACTACTGTATCCACCTTGCTGAGAATGTCCAGATAGTTGGCACCTTTCACCAGAATACCCTTCCGTGATGCTCCCCCAATACCTCCGAAGAAGGTGAGCGGAACGCTGATGACCAATGCACAGGGACAGCTCACCACCAGAAACATCAGGGCACGGTAGAGCCACGTCACGAAACTGCCTCCCAACAAAGTGGGAATCGTAGCAATGGCAATGGCCAGGAATACCACGATGGGCGTATAGATGCGTGCAAACTTGGTGATGAACGTCTCGCTCTGCGACTTGTGCTCAGCAGCATCTTCGACCAAGTGGATAATCTTCGATACCGTGCTTTCACCGAAAGTCTTAGTAGTGCGCACACGCAGCACACCACTGAGATTAATACATCCCGATACCACCTCGTCGCCCTCTGCGACTTCGCGGGGCAGGCTCTCGCCCGTCAGCGCCATTGTGTTGAGCGATGACACGCCACTGAGTACAATGCCGTCCAATGGTACCTTTTCACCTGGCCTGACCACGATGGTGGTACCAATGGACACCTCCTCGGGGCTGACAGCAACCACACTGGTTTCTGACTGCTCTACATTCGCCACATCCGGCCGGATATCCATGAGGTGGGCTATGCTCTCCCGGCTCTTCCCCTCGGCATAACCCTCAAAGAGTTCGCCCACCTGGAAGAACAACATGACAAAAACCGCCTCGGCAAATTCCGTTTCAGCCCCTGGCAGGAAACCGATGCCAAGGGCGCCAATGGTCGCTACGGCCATCAGGAAGTGCTCGTTGAAAGGCTCACCGCGCAGCAATCCCTCAGCAGCTTCCCTCAGCGTGCCCCACCCTATTAATAAATAAGGTATCAGATAGACCAGCAGCAGTTGCCACACTGCCAACCGCCAAGAATGCTCGACGACGACGGCGCCAATCAGCAGCAACAGCGTGACGGCAATCAGCCATAGCTGCCGGTGCGACCCATGCCCGTGATGATGCTCATGATGATGTCCGTGATGATGATCATGATGACATCCATGCTGACAATGATGATGATGTTCGTGTGCCATATCTTTTGATTTTATTCAATTCACGCCGCAAAAGTAAGGCAAATAAACCGCAACCTGGTTGCAAAGAGAGAAAAGCCACAGAAAAAGTTTGCGATTTCTGCAACTTATTTGTACCTTTGCCACCATGAAACTCAATCAGGAAATGTGCGAGAGCCTGTTGGAGGCTCATGCCATCAAACCCACCGCCAACCGCATCCTGGTGGCAAAGACACTGGCAGAGGCCGAATTGCCCATGTCGCTGTCAGAACTGGAATACAAGATACAGTCTATTGACAAGTCAGGAGTGTTCAGGGCACTCACGCTGTTTCGCGAGCACCACTTAGTACACGTCTTAGAAGATGGTGGCGACGGCGTGCGCTACGAGTTGTGCCACAGTCACGACGGACATGAGCACGACGACGACCAGCATATACACTTCTACTGTGAGCAGTGCCACCGCACCTTCTGTATCCACGACATTCCCATACCGCCGGTACCACTGCCTGAAGGCTACAGGCTGAGCAGCATCAACTATATGGCCAAAGGCATCTGTCCGGCGTGCGGCAAAAAGGCAAAATAAAAAAAGGCTGCGCCATCACGGATAGCGAAGCCCTTTTTTTAGTTATCTCAGCCTTTTACTTTTTGTTCAGTGCCAAGTCGATAGCTACGGCGATAGCAACAGTAGCACCCACCATGGGGTTGTTACCAATGCCGAGGAAGCCCATCATCTCGACGTGTGCAGGAACTGACGAAGAACCAGCGAACTGAGCGTCAGAGTGCATACGGCCCATGGTATCGGTCATACCGTAAGAAGCGGGACCGGCAGCCATGTTGTCGGGATGCAGGGTACGACCCGTACCACCACCGGAAGCTACTGAGAAGTAAGGCTTGCCAGCCAGCGTGCGCTCCTTCTTATAGGTACCGGCAACGGGGTGCTGGAAGCGGGTGGGGTTGGTAGAGTTACCCGTGATGCTGACGTCAACGTTCTCATGCCACAGGATGGCAACACCCTCGCGGACATCGTCGGCACCGTAGCACTTCACCTTCAGGCGGCTGGGGTTGTTGCCGTAGGGAACCTCGCGGACAATCTTCAGCTCAGAGGTGAAGTAGTCGAACTGGGTCTGCACGTATGTAAAGCCGTTGATACGGCTGATGATCTGGGCAGCGTCCTTTCCAAGACCGTTCAGGATAACGCGGAGGGGCTTCTGGCGAACCTTGTTGGCCATCTCGGCAATCTTGATGGCACCCTCGGCAGCAGCGAACGACTCGTGACCAGCCAGGAAGGCAAAGCACTCAGTCTCCTCGCGGAGCAGACGGGCAGCCAGGTTACCATGACCAATACCTACCTTGCGGTCGTCGGCAACAGAACCGGGGATGCAGAACGACTGCAGACCGATACCGATAGCCTCGGCAGCGTCGGCAGCGGTCTTCACACCCTTCTTGATGGCGATAGCAGCACCGCAGACGTATGCCCACTTAGCATTCTCGAAGCAGATACGCTGGGTGTCCTCACACATCTGGTAGGGATCCACGCCTGCCTTCTCACAAATCTCATTGGCCTCTTCAATACTGTTGATGCCATTCTCCTTCAGTGCGGCCAGAACCTGGTTGATACGGCGCTCCTGACTCTCAAACTGTACTTTTCTTATCATAGGAATAATCGTTTTTACTTTTTTACCTTTTACTTTTTTACCTTTTATTCCTTACGTGGGTCAATAGCCTTTACTGCACCCTGCTCCTCAGTCGTACGACCATAAGAACCGGTGAACTTCTTGATAGCCTCGTTAGCGTCCATGCCGTTCTTCACAGCTTCCATCATCTTGCCCAGGTGAACATACTCGTAACCGCAAACCTCGTTGTTCTCATCCAGGAACTGCTTTGTGATGTAGCCCTCGGTGAGCTCCAGATAACGGGTACCCTTGGCCATCGTGCCATAGAGTGTACCAGTCTGCGAACGGAGACCCTTACCCAGATCCTCCAAACCAGCACCGATAGCCAGACCACCTTCAGAGAAGGCACTCTGTGTGCGGCCATAGACAATCTGCAGGAACAGTTCGCGCATGGCGGTGTTGATAGCGTCGCACACCAGGTCGGTGTTCAGCGCCTCAAGCAGCGTCTTGCCAGGCAGAATCTCGCTGGCCATGGCAGCAGAGTGGGTCATACCCGTGCAGCCGATGGTCTCAACCAGAGCCTCCTGAATGATACCGTCCTTCACGTTCAGGCTCAGTTTGCATGCACCCTGTTGGGGAGCGCACCAACCAATACCGTGTGTGTAACCCGAAATGTCCTTGATCTCCTTAGCCTGAATCCATTTGCCCTCCTCGGGAATGGGTGCAGGTCCGTGGTAAGCGCCCTTGCAGACGCTACACATGTTTTTGACTTCTGTTGAATAAATCATATAAGATAATAAAATTAAGAAAAAATAAATTCTCCTGTATCTGTTTAATAATTTGCAAAGTTACTAAGATTATTTGATGATTGCAAACCACCTCACCTATATTTAAATACAATTAACAAAACGAGGATGTCTCTGGCACCCCGAAAAAAAATGCCGCCAAGGTGGCTACAAAGGCATAATTCCTTCATATTTGATGCATTTTCTTTCCATAAACGGTTCATAATGTGCATAAAAGGAGGGTTTTGTGCATTTTTTTCGCAATATTTTTGCAATTTTAAAATACTTTTCGTAATTTTGCACCCAAATAGCGAGTTATTGGAACATCACAATTATTCACTTAATATATTAAGAAAAGTATGAAAGCAAAAATGTTTTTAGTAGCTGCTCTTGCCTTCGTAGGTATGAGCGCTATGGCTCAGCGCCAGGAGAAGGTTGTTGACCGTGTAGACCCCCGCACCGTGCAGGAGCTCGACCACGTGGAGACGACCAACAAGTTCAAGCCTTATTGGTATCTGGATCTACAGGGCGGCGCCCAGTGGACCATCGGTGAAGCTAAGTTCAAGGACCTCATCTCGCCCAACGTACAGGTGGGTCTGGGTTACCAGTTCTCTAAAGTCATCGGTGCTCGCCTCGCCGTTAACGGCTGGCAGTCAAAGGGTGGCTTCGACAACCTCGAGATCATGAACTACAAGTGGAAGTATGTGGCTGGTGGTATCGACCTGACCTTCAACCTGTCAAACCTGGTTGCTGGCTGGAACCCCAAGCGCTTCTTCAACCTGAGTGCCTTCATTGGCGGTGGTGCTAACATCGGTTTCGACAATGACGAGGCCAAGGACATCAACAACCGTACCATCAACGGTATTCCCTATGAGATGCGCTATCTCTGGGACGGCACCAAGGTTCGCCCCTACGGACGTTTCGGTCTCCAGGCTATGTTCCGCCTGAGCGACGCTGTCAACCTGTTGCTGGAGGGTAATGCCAACGGTCTTACCGATAAGTACAACTCTAAGTATGGTGACAACATCGACAAGTACGTCAACGCACTCATTGGTCTGCGCATCAACCTCGGCAAGACCTACAACGAGGAGAAGCACGAGATCTACCGCGACGTTGTTGTCTACGACACCATCTACAAGTATGTCACCGTCGAGGAGCCCAAGGCCGTCAAGGCAGCTCCCCTGCAGAAGGAGGTATTCTTCGTCATCAACAAGTATGACATCCGCGACACCGAGGCTGGCAAGGTCAAGGAGATTGCAAACTACCTGAATGAGCACAAGGATGCTAAGGTCAACGTCGTAGGTTATGCCGATGCCGGTACTGGTAACGACAAGATCAACGACCGTCTGGCTGCCCAGCGTGCCGACGCAGTGGTTAAGGCCCTCATCGAGCAGTACGAGATTTCTGCTGACCGCATCAGCTACGACTCGAAGGGTGCTCGCGTTCAGCCGTTCGCCGAGAACGACCAGAACCGTGTGACCATCATGATTGCAGCTGAAGAGTAAATAAGAATAACAGCCGAATAACATTAACGGGGCATCACTTGAAAGTGGTGCCCCGTTTTCGAGACCTCAGAACAACAATGAAAACAATGGCATGCATCCTAGTAGCAGGCGCCTGCATGATGACATTAGGCAGCTGCAAAGGGAAGAAGCAAGAGGCCGTGGAGGTGACACCGCCTACCATTACCTGGCTGACGGAGACAGAACATAGCTTCGGGACCTACCACGAACGCGATACGCTGGCCTTTGACTTCGTCTATCGGAACGAAGGGCCTGGTGATTTCGTTATCGAGCGCATGGAAGCCTCCTGTGGCTGCACACGAGCCAGCCACAGCCGTCAAAGCGTTGCTCCCGGAGAGACAGACACCATACACGTCACATACGACGGCAACGGATTTATGCCGGGGATTTTCTTCAAGGTAGTAGATATCTATGTTGATGGCAACATCATCCAGCGTTTGCGCATAGAAGGCTGCTACGAGCCCGAAGAAAGCACTAAGCAATAGCTTTGCTACCTATATAGAAACAGGGAATTCCCATGATGGGAATTCCCTGTTTCTATATAGGTAACAATTCCTAAGTATAATACTTAATTCCTGTTTATTCGGCTTTAGGAGCTTCAGAAGCTTTCTGGTCGGCAGGAGCCGCAGAATTAGGAAGGATACTACGAATCTCCTCATTATCTTTATTCAGATCACGGCGAGTGTCAGTAACGTTATCTCTCGTCGTCAGATACCAAGTTCCGTCGATACGTACGGGACGGAAGTAGAATGAGGTCTTGTTGGGACGCTTGTCGTTTTCATCCGTCTTTTCAAAGAGCGTAATATCAATCTTGGCCTCATTGTCGAAATCGTCACGGAATACAATGCGGTCAATCTCATAATTAGAACGGCTGGCAATGTGCATCAGTGCATTGGCCTGACGCTGCACGAACATAGGATTCAGCTCCTCTACATGGTCTTCATTCAAGAAACGCAACATCTCAACAGCACCCTTGACGTCACCCTCACGCAGACGCAAGTTAAACTGGTCGACCAGTTCCAAAACTTGGGTGGTATCTTGCGCTGTGAATATCGTAGCGGGGTCTACAGGTTCCTGCTCCTGAGTGCCTGAGCATGACGAACACGATGTAAGTGTCTGACCAACTAAAACCAATCCTGCTACAACGAGCAGAATGCTAAAAATCTTCTTCATTGTTTCTTTACCTTTTATTAATAATATAGCTATATACCAAATTGTGGGTGCAAAGGTAGGCATTTTTTCAATATCTGCCAAGGTTTTTAGGTAAAAATAAGCTAAAGAACACGAAAGCGGGGCATCACTCGAAAGTGGTGCCCCGCTTGGGATATTAATAGGCTACTGGAACCTATTAGAGAATAGATAACTCTTAATTACTGACCAATTGTCGGATCAACTGTGATAACAGCCCAGACTTTCTGAGTCCACTTAGCTACAGCACCCCATGAGTACTCGATAGAGATGGGCACGTAGATGTGGAACGGCTGAACAACACCACCGTTGTTGGTGTAAGCGAGCACGTCGTTAGAAGCGGTAGAGTATGGCTTCTTAGCTGTGCCAGCCACGGTGTAGCTGTCATTAGCATCACCAGCAGCGATAATCTTCAGATACTGAGAACCATCGACAGAAGTCAGTGAAGGAATGTCCGTAACACTGCGCAGCTGCTGGATCTTTGCAGGATCAGTCTGCTTAATACGTGCAGCCTCAGTCAGATAGTGGTCAGAACGGATGTCCTTGCGGTCAACATACAGGTTCGTAATGTTGTAGAAGCCGTAAGTAACATTGCCCTCAGTGAAGTCACCCTTATGATCCTTATTGTCATCCAGGAACTTCTGGGTCTTACCATCCATCACAACTGCATACTGACGCCAGTCGCGGATGTAGAGCAGCTCCCAGATGTTGATGAACTGAGTCTTGTTAGGAGCATCAGTAATCTTCTTCTCGCCAGCCCAAGCGTTGATAGGACGCAGGAAGCGTACGTTGAAGTAGTTGTTGTCAATCAGAGGATCGATGCAAGCAGCAGACTGCAGGTGAATCTCCACATAAGCAGTGAAGGTCTTGTCATTCTGACCGCTCAGGTAGCTATCCTTCTGGAGCTTGCCATACTGGTCGTACATACCCATGTAGTTCAGAATGTCGGTAGCAGCGTCGTTAGCATCCTGGTTGACGGCATCCTTCTCGATAGCCTGCTCGGTGCGACCCATGTAGCGAATCTTACCACTTGCAGGATCAAGTGTGCAGATGATCTCGTTCAGATCCTTACCATCACGCTTCACAGCAACAATCTGATTGTTATAGATACTGTTAACCTTAGCGAGCTTCAGCGTGTAAGTAGAACCAGAGATACCCTTCACAGTCCAAGAGTCCTTAGAAGCGTCCTCGTCGATGCTGTTCACACCGTCCTTAGCGCTCTCACCCTTCTTCGGCAGACGGAACTGGAACATCGGAAGTACATTGAGCTTATTGAACTTAGCAGCCTCGTGGATGTAGAAGATACCAGCATTCTTCAACCAGAAGTCGTTCAGGTTCTTCTCGAAGGTGTAATGATCACCAGTCAGATCGAGTGAGTGACGACCAATCTCAGCAGGTGTGGGAACGTTAGCGTAAACCTCGATAGTATCGGCGGTCTCACGAGCGTAACCAGTCTGGAAGTCGTACCAGTGACCGAGGTCACGGTTAGCGATGTCAGCATACGGGAAGTGGATCTTACCAGCAGGAATAACGAGTGTTACCCAAACTGAAGTACCATTGGTCTTGTTGACGAAGCGAACGACAGTAGACAGATCCTTCGTGCTAATACCCTTAGAAGCGTAAGTTGCACCGACAACATCTCTCAGCTTATAGTAACCAGTAGCATTCATGTTACCCTGGATAGGCTCACAGATGTTCCAGATAAGAACGTTGGTCTGGTTATCCCAATCCTGGCTGGTAGTAGCATTGTCATGAGGAGTATACCATACACGACCGAACCAGTTAGAGGTATTGGTGTACTTAGCAACGTTAGCGAGATCATCGTCATCGTTATCTACGGCATAAGCGTCATCGGCAGCCTTAGCATAACGTACAGCATAGTACTTATTTGTAGCAGCATCGGTATAGAGTCCACCAGGAGTCTCCAACCAAGGATTAGCAGGATTAGCATGAGGCATGTGCTCGTGCTTACCAACATTCTCCATGTAGTAGTTATCCTCGAACTCAGACTTCTTCAGGTTCAGCTGACGCAGAATCAGGTTCTCCATCTGTGCCCATGTTACTCTTACGCTGTCACCACAGTTCATGTAGAGATCCTTATCAAGGTTAATGGTAACCTCGACATCCTTCAGTACCTCAGCATTCTCAGTGATGCGGAGCTTGATGTAACCGTAGCGGACAATCCGACCCTCAGCGTCAACGAGGTCGACACGAATCAGAGGCTCGCGGTCGATAACCTCACGAGTAGCAGTCTCACCCTTGATGGTAGTACCATCGGCGTTGACAGAACGGGGATAGAACACACCTTCCTCGCCTTCCTCGATGTGAGCAGACTCAGAAGTCTTCTCATTACCCAGGTAGTAGTCAACAATGCTGAACTGATATTTCAGACCCAGTTGTTCCATCAGGTCTTTATCCATAATCTGATCCTTGGTGCTGGTACCATACTTAGCAAAGCTGGTATAGTCGAAGTGAGTCTCGACAAATTTATTCAGGTCGATAGAACCATCGTAAGCTACGCTGTGAGTAGCGGGCATGGGGATAGCGCCATAGCAATCCTTATCCTTACAGCCCGTGTAGCCAACGCTCTCATAGAGGTGGTTAGCGCGAACGGCACCATAGTACTCACCTTCAACAGCGTGATTCTTGCTGAACTGGGTGTTACGGCCACCGATCTTAGCCTCGGGGGCATTATCAGCCAGAGCAACGATGTCCAGCACAGCAGGAACAACAACACCATAGTCAGAAGTAACGGTGGTATCCTCCTTCTCCAGCTGCAGAGCAACGAACGGCAGATAAGCCGTTACTGCTTTGCCATCAACAACTGAGGTACCATAAGCATTTCTGTTGTCGGTAACATCGAACTCAGAAAGGTAAGGATAGAAACCGTTAGGAGTCCAAGCATAGTTGGTTTGAGTTCCATTCAGGGTGCGGTCAGCCCATGTGGGTTCAACTTCAGTACCACCGAAGCCATCAGCAACAGTTGTATTGTTATAACCAGCCCAAACAGCAAACTGATTTAAAACGAAACCATAGTTAACCTTGAAGGGAACCATCAGGATACCATTCATGTAGAGGTTTGCATCATCCTCAGCGCCAAGAGTTGCAGAGAAAGGCGTAGCACCAATCATATCGTTGTAGCTCATGTAGTCATTGAGGGCACCACCACGAGTGTAGTGAGCAGCAATGTTACCGAAGAAGTTAACCTTCCAGCCCTTCAAGTCAGCAGTAGCGGGATTGTAGTGCCAAATACCGAGAATACCATTCTGGATAGCGACAGCCTCAGGATTAACTGTTGCAGGCATCAGGTTCTTACCGTCAGCATTGTTCAAAGACATCCACACATTCTCGCCCTCTTCCTGACCGGTATAAGGAGTAACAGAGGTAACCAAGAACTTTGTACGGCTCTGCTCGTTCCAGGTATTCTCGTCCTCGCAACCATAAGTCTTGCCATCGTCACCGACGAAGCCCATGGTAACAGGAACAGTAACCTTAATCTCGCTATCGCCAAGAGTAGAAGAACCAGGAGTAAACGGATAGTAGGGGAAGTAAGGTCTGCTTTCGCTGCTAACAGTGAAAGTAAACTTATAGTCCTTCTTAATGGGCTTAAATACATTAGCAATAAGAGCGGGAGCCTCAAAGGCCTCCAGACCTTCCCAGTAGAAGTCGGGCATCAGAACCAGAGAAGTGAGCTGCTTGTCAATGAAAGCGTTGAGCACGTTCACCTCATCCTGTACCTTATTAATCTCCTGAGACAGAGTCTCCATCTGACCCTTCAGCTCAGACTTCAGAGCAGCCAGACTAGCATTCACGTCAGCAGTCTTGGCATAGTCAGCCAGCTTAGCGTCAACAGCAGCAATCTTACCGTTCAGCTCAGTAACCTTGGTGTTGATAGTGGAGTTGATTTTTGCAATCTCCTCGTTGATCTTCTTGAAAGACTCAGCGATAGAGTTAGCGTCGCCAGCCTGGATGATGCCGTTCAGCTTCTCCTCCAGCTCAGCCAGTCTCTTGTCCATTGCAAGCTTGTAGGCATCGAAAGCCTGCTGCTGCAGCTGCAGGTTCTCCTTGACACCGTTGATAGCGGTGTTGAACTCTGCCTGAAGAGCGGCGTCAGCAGCCTCACGATCACCCTTCTCAGTAGCAATCTGGGCCTTCAGCTCAGCGACAGCAGCATCGAAGTCACCCTTCAGAGCGGTGTACTTGGCAGCCAGATCTTCCAGATCCTTCTTCTTGGCATAGTCAGCCAGAGCAGCGTTGATGGCATCGATCTGCGTCTGCAGGGCAGCATCCTTAGCTGTCAGAGCATCGATAGAAGACAGCAGCTGGGTAATAGACTCAGCCTGTGCATTGACCTTTGTAGTCAAGGCATTCAGATCAGCAGCGCTGGCCTTCGTAGCCAGTTCGCCATTGATCTTCTCAACAGCCAGATCCAGTGCAGCAATCTTGGTATTAATGGTCTGCTCCACTGTTGTCTGCAGACTTGTTAAGGATGATCTCAGAGACTCAAGGTCAGTCTGCATGGCGCGAGCGTTAATCTGCTCCTGCAGGTTCTTGATGTCGTCATCATAATCCTTACAAGACGTGAACACACTCGTAGAAGCAAACAATGCAGCTACGAGCAGCGAACTAAAAAACTTTGTTTTGTTCATACGTTTGTTTAAATTTGATTAATAAATAAAAAATATACGTTCTCTCTATTCTCTCATGCTTTTTAGCCGTGTCTCCTGCGCGGAGTCACGTTTTTGGGTGCAAATATAGACATATTTTTGCGATTCCGCAAGAATTTTTGCACATTTTTTTCGAAAAGTGCCAAAAAAGTTGCCTTTTATCAGTGTTTCCCGTGAAAAAAAGTGTATTTTCACCATAAATTGTTATACGCGGCTACGGGCTCCAAGCGGTTCCGGCGTTTGGGCGACGCTGTGCCGAGGGGAACCCGTAGAAGAGCCGAAGGGAGCCCGTAGCAAGAAAATTTCCTGCTACGGGCGGGAAATTTTCTTGCTACGGGCTCCGTTGGGCGGTAGAAGGAGTGGGAAACGAATGCGGAACTTGTATATACCTTATTATATATATAAAGGCGGAGGGTATTACCTCTCCGCCTAGTACCCAGACCCGGGCTCGAACCGGGATGGGTTGCCCCACTGGTGTTTGAGACCAGCGCGTCTACCGATTCCGCCATCTGGGCTTTTGCGGGTGCAAAGGTACGAATAAGCGAGCAAAAAACCAAAAGAAATACCATTTATTTTTGTTTTTTCGAGCGAAAGTACTTTCGAGACGCAGTCTCAAAGGTACGAATAAGCGAGCAAAAAACCAAAAGAAATGCCATTTTTTTTGAAAAGTTCTTTCGATATTTGTTTATACGAATTATTTTTCGTACCTTAGCAGACGAATCTAACAAACTAATAATACTAATGGGAATAAACACCAAGAACTATTGCGTGATTCTGGCTGGTGGCAAAGGACACCGGCTATGGCCTTGCAGTCGCGAGAGCCGTCCGAAACAGTTTGTCGACTTTTTCGGCATTGGCCGCACACAGTTGCAGCAGACCTTCGACCGCTTTGCCCGGATCCTGCCTAAAGAGAACATCTTCGTTTGCACAAACCGCGAGTATGCCCCCATCGTGCGGGAACAGTTAGAGGACCTGCACGAGGAGAACCTGATGGTGGAACCCGTCAACCGTGGCACGGCTCCGAGCGTGGCATGGGCTGACATGCGGATTTGCCGCCGCGACCCAGAAGCCAACGTGGTGATTACGCCGTCCGACCAGTTTGTGCAGGACGAGGAAGCCTTCTACCAGAACATAGACGAGGCATTCTATTTCGTGAGCCACAGGAACAGCCTGCTGGTGCTGGGTGTCCAGCCTACCCGTCCCGAACCAGGCTACGGCTACATACAGAAGGGCGAGCTCATCATACCTGAGCGGGCTCCCATTCCGAAAATCAGCGAAGTGAAGTCGTTTGTGGAAAAGCCCGAACGCGACTTCGCCCAGATGTTCATGGAGTCAGGGGAGTTTCTATGGAACACGGGAGTCATCCTGTCCAGTGCCAGCTACCTGAACAGGTGCTTCCGCCGGCTGTTCCCCGACGTGTTGGAGCAATTTGACAGTACGGTGTCCAGCTACACCATTGAACAGGAGATGGCTTTCGTCAACGAATACTACCCGAGCTACCCGAACCTGAGCATCGACCAGGGCGTGCTGGAGAAATGCGAAAATGTCTGCGTGATGCGTTGCGACTTCGGCTGGGCTGACCTTGGCACATGGCATTCCATCTATGAATGCATGAGCCGGACAGACGACGACAACGTGGTGGTGAACTCAGAGGTGATGATAGAGGACTCGCACAACAATGTCATCAAGCTGCCAAAAGGTCGGCTGGGCGTCATCAGTGGACTGGACGGATACATCGTAGCCGAAGAGGGCAACGTGCTGCTCATCTGCAAGAAGGGCGACTCATCGGCCTTGGTACGGAAGTACGTGAATGAGGTGAAGATCAAGTACGGGGATGAGTTTGTGTAGGTAGGTTGAGAGTTGAGAGATTAGAGATTAGAGATTAGAGTGATGACGGTTGGGATAGACGCGAAGCGGATTGTCAGGAACGGCACGGGACTGGGCAGCTACGGACGGACGCTGGTGAACGACCTGCTGCGCCTGGACGACGGAACGACGACGGAACGAGGGCAGAGTGACAGCGGCAGACTGGCACTGCGGCTGTATGCGCCGGACGAGGGACGGCAGGAACTGCGGAAGCAGGTGAAGGCAGAAGCGGCGGAGGCGGCAGCAGGAACGGCGGAGACGGCAGCAGGAACGGCGGAGGTTGCGGCAGGAACGGCGGAGGTTGCGGCAGCAGGAACGGCGGAGGTTGCGGCAAAACCGCAACCTACAGAGAAGGCGGCAAAGACGACAGCGGTGTGGTGCTTTTCGGGACGGAAGAGCGCACTGGCGAAGGCTTGGTGGCGGTCGCGAGGCATCGTGAAGGACCTGGTGCGCGACGGCGTGCAGGTGTACCACGGACTGTCGGGCGAACTGCCGACAGGACTGAAAAAGGCAGGCATCCGCGGCGTGGTGACCATCCATGACCTCATCTTCCTACGACATCCCGAATACTACCACTGGTGGGACGTGCAGCTGTATGCCTGGAAGTTCCGGCAGACGCTGAAAGAGGCTGACCGCATCATCGCAATCAGCGAACGGACACGTCAGGACATCATCGAACTGGGCGGCGCAGAGTATGCCGACCGCATCAGCGTCATCTACCAGAGCTTTTCACCGAAGTTTACATCAACGGCGACAGCAGAACAGAAGACCGCCGTACGGCAGCGCTGGCAGTTGCCGGCACGCTACATACTGAACGTAGGTACCATCGAACGGCGGAAGAACGTGCTGTTAGCTGCCGATGCCTTGGAGCTGTTGCCCCAGGATGTTCACCTGGTGGTGGTCGGCCGGCAGACGGACTATGCCCGGGAGTTGCCGCAGAGCGAGCGCATCCATCTGCTGAGCGGCGTGTCGGACGAGGACCTGGCCGTCATCTACCAGCTGGCCGAGGTTTTTGTCTATCCATCGCGCTACGAGGGTTTCGGCATCCCCATCATCGAAGCCATCGCTGCCGGACTGCCCGTGGTGGCCTGTACGGGGTCGTGCTTAGAGGAAGCCGGCGGTCCGCACTGCCGCTATGTGGGTCCGGACGATGTCATCGGCATGGCGGAGGCACTGAAGATGTCGCTGAAGGGAGCACCGGAACGAGAAGAATGCATCCGCAAGAGCCGCGAGTACATACGGCGCTTCGAGGGCAGCGACGTTGCTGCACAAGTCAGGAGGGTTTATGGTTGAGGGTTTAGAGTTGAGAGTTGAGAGTTTAGAGTTGAGGGTTTAGAGTTGAGAGTTTAGAGTTGAGGGTTTAGAGTTTAGAGATTAGAAGGTATAGCGGAGCTGGAGGAGGAGGTCGGTCTGGGAGGAGGCGTCAATCTGCTGAAGACCCGAAGAGATGACGGCACGGTCGAAATAGTCGGTCGTGCCGATTTTGATGGCTGTCATAAACCGCTTAGTGATGTCGGCACGGGCCATGAAGGCATAGCGCAGACCATGACCGTAGTAGGCGGGAAAGGAGAAGTCGTGGAGCACGGAGGGCTCGTAGCGGTAGAGGCGCGAGTCGTAGTCGTCGGTATGGAACCATGCAATGCTGGCGGTGATGCGGAACCAGCGGTGCTGCCAGGCGGCCTGCTGGGAGAGCAGGATGCCGGAAGAGGCAGAAGCCTCAGCGGCGCTACCGGCAGCAGGGAGATAGACACCATCGGCCTGGGTAATCAAGGTGAGAGCAGCAGAGCCGTTGGCGGAACCGCCGGACACCTGGCCGACGGAGACGGTGGCCTGGAGGCGAAGGCGGTGCTCGGGGTGGTTGAGGAGGACGGTATGGTCGGCATCGTCACGCTGACGGAGCCGATAGCGGTAGCGGCCTTCCAGGCCTATATATTTAAATAAGGTACGCACGCGCAAAGTGAAATCCAAGGCATCGCTGGCAGCTCCAACCTGATAGCGGAGCCAAGGGAAGTGGGCGTAGTCGGCGTATGCCTGGACATAGAGCGACCGCGAAGGCTGCCAGAAGACACCAGCATAGACACCATGTTCGTTCTGTACTGCCCCACCCTCTGCAAAGGCGTAACCGTGGAAGGCGGTATAGCGGCGGTCAAAGTAGCGGTGGAGAAACATCAGCGACAACTGGTCGGTAGTCTTGACGCTCAGCACATGGAGGGTTGCTAGCGCGGCATCGCCATTGACAGCCGTCTCGCCGGAGAACGACAGGCGGCTGTTGACATAGCCATAGGCCAACGAGGCATTGAAGAAGTGGGAGCCCGTCATGGCATAGCGGCGGTAGGCAGCCGACGTAGGCGGCTGCAGGGGTCGTGAGAAATGGGAGGAGAGGACGGTGAGCGTGAGGAAGGAGCGAGAAGAACGGGAGAAGTCACGGGCTGTGCGTGACGACAAGGCAATGCTGGCACCGACATCGGTGAGGTAGGTGTTGTGCTTGCGGTCGAGTTCAGAAGCCGTACGATGGTAGCCATCGGTGAGCACGGTACGTACGGTGCCGTCACTGTCGTTGAGAGTGGCGTCGAGTGGCCGATAGGATGCAAAGGCCGTCAGGCGGAGACCGTCCGTGAGACGGATGGTTGCTGCTGCACCACGCAGATAGCCCTGCGACGAACGAGAGGTATGGGCCGACAAGCCCTGGGCACTGCGCCCCAAGGACTGCAGCGATGCCAGTTTGCCGAGGTGGAAACCACTGTTGATGACCAACCCCATGCCCAATTGCACACGGTAGGTGCCGACGTTCAGCTGTTCAAGGCGTCCCTGATGGCGCAGCTGGAAATAATAGGCATAATGGTCGTAACCCAGAGTATTCTTGTTGGCAAAGAAGGGTTCGCCGGCATCCTGGGCACCTGTAATGCCGAACTTCAGGCGGTCGCGGGAGACAAACTGGTAGCGCAGGTCGTGGCGGTAGGGATAGCCCAAATAGCCGTCATCGTCGCCACGGCGGCGGTAGAAGGGGATGCGTACCGTTGCCATGAGGGTATGACGACCGTCAGCAAGGAGCGAGGAGAACCCAGTGGCAAAACCACTGGGAACAGAAGTGGAAGGGGCGGGCGCGGAGCCACCGACAGTAACGAAGTGGACGAGCAGACGGCGCGTATCAGCATCGAGTGCGGGCAGCATCTGCAGTTCGCTCAGCGAGCGCATGGGACCGTAGCGGTTGACATATTCCAGGATGGCCTCAATATGCTGGTCGGTGAGGAAGGGCAGTCGACGGAGGTCTTCGCGGGAAACGTGATTGATGTCGAGCTTCGACTCGGCGAGGTCGGTAAGCTGTTCCAGGACATCATCGGCGTCGGCACCGTCTCCATCACCCTCCACGGTGAGCCACTGACGGATGTCCTGCCGCCAGTCGGTCTGGGCACCGGCAGGGAGCACCACCAGGAGGAGCAGTAGTATGAACAAGAGACGAAAAGCACTCAACATGAAACCATTCATCAATATGTAAACGACAAGCTACAAAGATAGACATTGCAAAGATAATAAAAAAAAGACACATGGGAGACAAAAACTGTCAAAAAAGCACGGAATTCTTTGCCGTTTCAGATATAATCCGTACTTTTGCGGCCGAAAAATGAAGCAAAGTCTGACGATAGTGGCAGTGCTGCTGGTGTGGTGCATGACATGCACGGCACAAGAAGCAGACAAACGCGGGGTGGACATGGACAGTCCTACCTTCGTGCCTACGGTGAAGGTTGGTAAGGTTCTGGAGGCCGGCGACAGCATCCAGTATATGGAGATGAACAACGTGTATGTGTTCCCGCCCATGACCTTCGACAACCAGCGGCAGGCCGAGGCTTTCATGAGGCTGGTCAAAAACGTAAAGATTGTGCTGCCCATCGCCAAGGAGGCACGCCTCATCATGATGGAGACAGCAGAATACCTGGAGACGCTGCCCACCGAAGAGGCCCGCAAGGCTCACATGAAGCGCGTGGAACAGAGCATCATGAAGACCTACAAGCCGAAAATGAAGAAGCTGACCTACTCACAGGGCAAACTACTCATCAAGCTGATACACCGCGAGAGCAATTCGTCAGGCTACGAATTGATACAAGCCTTCCTCGGTCCCATCAAGGCTGGTTTCTACCAGGTGTTTGCCTGGACCTTCGGTGCCTCGCTGAAGAAGACCTACGATGCCGAAGGCATTGACCGTCTGACAGAGCGCGTCGTGCTGATGGTGGAGGCAGGACAGATATAAAATCCGCAGTTTACTATTTCGTATAAATCAACTGGACGAGGGTTTGGCCGACGGCACGAAGGGTGTTGCGGTCGATATGCTGCATGTCGTCGCTAACGGTATGCCACGTGGGACCGAACGAGCTCTGGCGGCAGTCGGGATAATGGTTGATGATGTCGACGCACGGAATACCAGCCTTCTCGTTGACAGGGACGTGGTCGTCGGTGACATATCCCATCTCCTTGTTGATGAAGTTGCTGCCATAGCCAGCAGCAGCGGCGGCCTGCCATACCTTATCTACGATAGTGGATGCATGCTCCAGTGAATAGCCCTCACGATAGAACTTAGCACCCTGGCCGCCAACCATGTCAAGAAGAATACCGTAGTCGTAGGACTTGGAGTTGTTGGCTGACCAATACTGAGAGCCGAGGGCCCAGGAGTCGGCGTCAGCAGCATCGCTCCACTGTGGGACGCCCCAGTCTTCGGCATCGAAGCAGACGAAGTCGACGGCAACCGCTGCGGAGTCGTGCTGCTGCAACAGGCGTGCCAGCTCCAGCATGACGGCAACGCCGGAAGCACCGTCGTTGGCAGCCATCACGGGCTTATGCCAGTTGGCGGAGTCGGGGTCGTTATCGGCCCAGGGGCGGCTGTCCCAGTGGGCGCAGATGAGGATGCGGGACTTGGAGGCGGAGGGGGGTGTGGCGATGATGTTGGTGGCATGGAGGACGGTGCCGTCGTAGCCGCGCAGGTCAGCCTGCTGGAGCGTCACGTCATAGCCATATTGCTGGAACTGCTGCTGAATCCAGGAAGCACAACGGTCGTGGGCCTCGCTATTCATGATGCGCGGACCGAAGGCACACTGGGCGGCACAGAAGGCGTATGCCGAGTCGGCATTGAACTCAACGGTGACAGCTGGCGCCGTTACCTGCTGGCTCTTCTTGGTGGTGCAGCACGAAAAAGCCAACAGCAAAAAAGCAAAGTATAGTATCCTATTCATTTTTCGATTTTTCGATGTTACGATATAACGTCATCACGCCATCACGCCGTTACGACATTGCATAACCTGCGACATGACGCGGAGGAAGTTGCCGCCCCAGATCTTCTGGATGTCACGCTCGCTATAGCGGCGTGCCAGGAGCTGGCGGGTGAAGTTGACGAGGTCGGAGGAACTGGCCAAGCCACGGATGCCCCCGTCACCGTCGAAGTCGGTACCGATGCCGACATGGTCGATGCCCATCACCTGTATGGCATGTTCCAGATGGCGCATGGCGTCGATGACGGTAGCCTCGCCGTCCTTGACCAGAAAACCGTTATACATCGTAATCTGCATAACGCCGCCTTTGGCAGCCAAGGCACGCATCTGGGCATCAGTGAGGTTACGCGGATGGTCGCAGAGCGCCCTGCAACTGGAATGGCTGCATACAATCGGCTCGCTGCTGATGTCGAGGGCATCGTAGAAGCTCTTCTCAGCGGCATGGCTGAGGTCTACCATGATGCCCAGGCGGTTCATCTCACGGATGACCTGCTGTCCGAACTGGCTGACGCCGTGATGGGTGTTGCAGCCACGTGCAGAGTCGCAGATGTCGTTGTCGCCATTGTGGCAGAGCGTCATATAGACAATGCCACGCTGGGCGAAGTGGTTCAGGTTCTGCAGCTGTCCGTTGAGGGCCAGACCGTTCTCGATGCCGAGCATGATGCTGCGGCGTCCCTGCCGCTTGTCGGCATAGAGGTCGGCGGGTGTACGGGCAATGCTGAGGTAGCGCTTGTTCTTATCCACCAACTCCTCAATCTTGTCGAAGATGAGGTCGGCATACTCCATCGGTCCGCTGACATCGAAATCCACCTTCGAGGAAAACGTCTCCCCTAACTGTGGCTGCGGCAAGTAGGCCACCATGATGGTGGCATCCTGACGGCCCTCCGTCATCTTATGCAGGTCAACGAGGATGCGCTCGTCGCGGCTGCCGAAGTCTACCCCCTGCGGGAAGAACATCGGTGTGTCGCAATGGGTGTCGAGGGTCAGTATGCGACTGTGCATGTCGCAGGCCTCACGGTAGTGGGCCGCCTGACGGACGAGCCACCCGAAAAGCGGCATACCATCGTCGCCGCCCAGACACTCCGGATGCCACTGGACGCCCATGATGCTCTTGAACTCACGGCTCTCGATGGCCTCGATGATACCGTCGGGCGCCTTGGCGGTAACGCGAAAGCGTGGTCCCGGGTCGCTGACGGCCTGGTGGTGGAAGGAGTTGACGTATAACATTGAACATTGAACATTGAACATTGAACAATGCTGCGCATCACTATATATATTATATAAGGTGGAGTCGGGGTCCACGGTGACGCTGTGGGTGGGTTCGGAGCGGTGAGCATCCTGCGAATGCTTGATCTTTGCGCTGTCACAGATGTCCTGTGCCACCTTGCCACCCAATGCCACGGCCAGGGTCTGAATGCCACGGCAGATGCCGAGAATGGGAATCTGCCGGTTGTAGGCCAACTGGGTGATGAGCAGTTCAGGGATGTCGCGCTCACTATTGATGCTCCCTAACTTGGGTGAGGGTTCCTCGCCGACCAGCAAGGGGTTGATGTCGCCGCCACCGCTGAGCAACAGGCCGTCGACATGGTCGAGGGTGTTGATGATGGCATCGGTATCAGCCAGTGGGGGCACAATGACCGGCACGCCGCCGGCACGCTGCACTGACTTGTAGTAGCCCTCGGCCAGTTTGCACGTCTGGTCGTCGTAGTTGCCCGTAATGGCAATGACCGGTTTGCGGGCAGCTTCGGGGAAAGCAGCATAGGCCGTCGCAAGCTGCGACTGCCAGTCGAAACGGTTAGCCATCGGCATTATTCTTCAAAATTAACGGGAATCTCGCGCTTGATGCTCTGTTCAAGGGATATCAGCGTCTCGGTGGCCACCACGCCGGGGATGTCCTGCAGGCGACCATTGAGCAGATGCATCAGCTGTTCGTTGTCGCGGGCATAGAGCTTCACCAGCATGGTATAGGGACCGGTGGTGAAGTGGCACTCAACGACCTCGGGGATATGCTGCAGGCACTCGACGACCTCCTTATACATGGATCCGCGCTCCAAGGTGATACCTACGTATGTACAAGTGCTATAGCCAAGACTCTTCGGGTTGACATCAAAGCCGCTGCCTATGATGACCTCGCCCTCGATGAGGTGCTGCACACGCTGGTGGATGGCAGCACGGGAGACGTTACACTCGGCAGCCACGTCCTTAAAAGGAATACGCGCATTCTTGGACAGAATACTCAGAATCTTCTTGTCAAGATTATCTATCTTTTCCATCTTATTTGATAGGGTTGTTTGGTTACTACATTACAAAAAGTAAGCAAAAGTACGCTTTTTTATTGAATTGCGCAACTTTTTAAACGGAAAAAGTGAAAAAACATGTACTTTTTGTAACTCGCAGGGCTGTCGGGGCTATAATTTACGTATCAGCGTCAGTCCGTCACGCAACGGAAGGATGACGCGCTCGACCCGCGAATCCTGGCGCAGCCAGTCGTTAAACTCCCTGATGCCGCGGGTCTGCGGGTCCTTGTCGTAGGCAGCATCCACGACATGACCATCCCACAGGGTATTGTCGGCCAAGATGAAGCCCCCCGGCCTCAGCACAGACAGCGCCATCTCACAGGTCTGGCGGTAGGTGCGCTTGTCGCCGTCGATGAACACCAGGTCGAAGGTGATGCCCAGTTGCGGTGCCTCGGTAATGGCATCGCCGATGATGAAGCGTATCTTGTCGGCCACCGGCGACTGCTCAATCCACGGCCGCGTGAAATCCTCCTGTTCGTCGTTAATCTCGAAGGTGTAGACCATGCCGCCCTCGTCCAGCCCTTCGGCCATGCAGATGGCGGAATAGCCGCTGAAGGTGCCCACCTCGAGGATGTTCTTAGGACGCAACATCGTGACCAGCATCTTCAGCAGCCGTCCCTGCAGATGGCCCGAGGCCATGCGGCCGTGCAGCATGTGGATGTTGGTAGCTCGCCAGAGCCGATATAGGTATTCCGGCTCTGGGTCAATGCGCTGGAGGATGTAGTCGTCGAGGGCCAATGGCAGTTGAGAGTTTAGAGATGAGGGTTGAGAGATGAGAGTTGAGAGATGAGAGTTGAGAGTCTAAAGATTATGGTTCAACGCTTCGACGGCGAGGCGGTAGGAGTCGAGGCCGAAGCCGCAGATGACACCCTTGCAGGCTGCCGAGATGAAGGAATGGTGGCGGAACTCTTCACGCTGATGGACATTGGAGATGTGCACCTCGATGACGGGGCACTTCAGCGAGCGGATGCAGTCGTGGAGAGCCACCGACGTATGGGTATAGGCTCCGGCATTGAGCACGATGCCGTCGTAACTGAAGCCCACCTCCTGCATCTTGTTGATGAGCTCGCCCTCGACATTGCTCTGGTAATAGTCGATGGTGATGTCGGGATACTGTGCCCGCAATTGCGGCAGATACTGGTCGAAGGAGGACGTGCCGTAGATGCCCGGCTCACGGGTGCCGAGGAGGTTCAGATTGGGACCATTGATGATTTGGATTTTCATATTTCAAAGATTTTTTGTAATTTTGCAGGCAAAAGTACAAAATAAAATGCAAACGGGCAAGAAAACAGCCGCAAATATGGTCAAAGCCTACCACCGCTACATGAAACTGCAGCGTGGGTTCTCTCGTCATACCCAGGAAGCCTACGAGCGCGACCTGCTGAAACTGCTGAACTATTTAGAGGCAGAGGACAAGGACCTGCTGGATGTTCAACTGGCAGACCTGCAACATTTTGCTGCCTCGCTGCACGACATCGGCATCGGGCCGCGCTCACAGTGCCGCATCCTTAGCGGTGTGCGGTCGTTCTACCGTTTCCTGCAGTTGGACGGCTACCGCGACGACGATCCGTCGGAACTGTTGGAGTCGCCCGTATTGGGTGCACATCTGCCCGAGGTGCTGTCGCCGGATGAGGTCGACGCTTTGGAAAACAGCATCGACCTGTCGAAATGGGAAGGACACCGCAACCGCGCCATCATCGAAGTGCTGTTTTCTTGTGGTCTGCGTGTCAGCGAACTCGTCAACCTGAAGCTGAGCAATCTCTATCTGGAAGAAAGGTACATCCGCGTCTTCGGCAAAGGGGCGAAAGAGCGGCTGGTGCCCATCTCACACAAGGCTATCCAAGAGCTGCAAGACTGGTATCTTGTCCGCAATCTCATGACCATCAAGGCGGGCGAGGAGGACTATGTCTTCCTGAACCGGCGCGGTGCCCACCTGACACGCACCATGATTCTCATCATGATCAAGCAGCAGGCCGTTGCGGCAGGCATTCAGAAAACCATCTCGCCGCACACGCTGCGCCATTCCTTTGCCACAGCCCTGCTGGAAGGCGGTGCCGACCTCCGCGCCATCCAGGCCATGCTGGGCCACGAACATATCGGCACTACGGAAATATACACCCATATCGACATGTCGACGCTGCGCCAGCAAATCCTGGAGCACCACCCCCGAAATATGAAAAGGCAGTAAAATCACTGCTCACTGCCTTTTCTTTTCTCTCATAAAGACTGCCCTAATAGGCATGCTCGTCATGGACGAAGATGGTCCTGACGGTCATCCAGATAATGCGCAAGTCGAGCCAGACACTCCAGTTCTCGATATACCACCTTTTACAAGATTCTTTGTTTTTTCTTGTGCGTTTCAAATTAAATGAGTATCTTTGTACCAAATATTGTAAAACATCATATGACAGGAAGAATCATTATCTGCTACCTGCTATTTTCTTTGAGTGCATCAGCGCAGGTACAGAATACGACTGACAGCGTAAATACACAGGAAATATCGGTTCGGCCCGATAGTGCCAAGACTTTGATGGGACGGCTTCGCCAACTGCAGCAATTTCTGGACAATAAAGCAAAGAAAAAAGTCGACCCGCACTATATCGAAGTCCCTGACAAGCCTTGGAGGGTCATTCTCCGCTACAAAGAGACCATGGTGGATGTGGACTACGACAACGCCATAGAATTCCCTGAATACAACGAGACTGCTGACTGGCAGTTGAGCATTGAGCCTCCTATATCATCCTCCGTCGGTATCTGGGTGGGCTACCGAGGCACGGGTATATCCCTTTCCCAGTCGCTCGTCAAGAATGCTGGACGCAATTTCACCATCAGCTCGACAGGAGCCAGGTATGGGTTCAACTTCCGACTGAGACGGTTCAACACCAGCGAAACAGCCTTCCAAGCAACGACCTACAAGGACGGGAAGGCAGAAGAAGAGCCCTATAACACGGCACTGAATACGTCTGCTCCTATATGGGTTCGTTCTGTCTATATTAATGGATACTATGTATTCAACGGACGTCGCTACTCCCAAGCTGCCGCCTACAACCAGTCTGTCATCCAGCGCCGTTCAGCAGGATCGTTACTTCTCGGCGCTACCTGGTACCAGTCGTCATACGACTATTCGGACTACCAGAACATCGTGTTGATGCTCCTAAGCCACAACGTGGGCAAGATCAAAGTCCATCAGGCCAACATCGGCGTCGGCTATGGCTACAACTGGGTGCCCCTGCGCGGCTTTGTCGTCAACGCCATGGCCATGCCCACCCTCAGCGTCTATAACCGCGTGAAAGCCTATAAATTCGACTGTAACTACAGCCTGCCTCTTCCCCAAGCTCCGGAAGACGACTACGGGGAATGGAACAAAGACACCAGGAGGTGGGAAAACGGTGCCACACACAAGCCCATAAGCATCAGCGAAGAAGAAGACAATATCGTACTCGACCAATTTGACTTTTGGGAAATCGAGCCTGAGACGACCTATAGTGCCCTACGGCTCAACCTTGACCTGCGAATCGGCATTGCCTACAACTGGAGCAATTATTTCATTGGACTCCAGGCGCAGTTCAACAATTTCACTTATAAGACAGACCAGAGCAAGGTCAACATCTACGACGCATACGCTCGAGTTTCCTTGGGCGTGAGACTATAAATACATTTTTGCTTCCTCGCCAAGCCATGCCAGGCCTCGAAGCATTAGAAAAAAACAAGGTGTGCAAATGATTTATATTTGCACACCTTATTGATTATCAGAGAACTTCGTTTGAAATCAATACCTAATATTAATACTCATCCTCGTTGAAAACTTGGCTCAAAGCTGATTATCAGCCACTTCACCATTCTTAACTATTTTTAGCCAAATAAACCGCACGGTCTGAGGCGGTCAAAGGCGATTCGCTGATGGGTTGGACAAACATATTGATATAAATTAAAACCCCAAGTCCTCATAATCCACATCCCCACCGGGATAATCGCCATACATGCCATCAGTCATAGCATCCCATGTATCCTCCTCTGTCCACTGATAGGGTTCTTCCATTTCGCGTTGTCGTTTTCTTCTTCTTCGTTCAACTTCAATTTCTGCGTCAGTCCTAATTATGTGAGACATATCCTTGCCTTTTTCACAGCAAACAAGATCATACAAAGAGATTTGGCTGTATTTAAATCTATCGCCAATTTTACTCCACCATGTAGCTTCAAAGCATCCATTGCTATAACAGAGGATGTCACTATGAAACGTATATGGGAATACTTGTTCATTAAGATGATTGATTAAAATACACTCTCGACTATATTTGCTATTGTTCAATTTAGCACAAGTAAAACCGAAATGAAATTCTCTACCACCAAATGAACTTGGATAGCGTTCCATTTGGTATTGGAATGGAATTACAATTTCCTCGTTTATGTCAATATAACCATAAGTTTCCCCATCAAGTGAAGCGGCAAAGAGCCCTTCGCGATACCCCCCAAGATAACGATACTTATTCTTAGGTATCACGATTTCTTTATCTGGTCCTACAGCATAATAATATCGGTTATGATTATCATATGACTCCTTTATACTAATTTTGACCCTGTATTCACTATCTGCCAATTTGCTATTCTTGAAAAACGTTTCGTTACCACAATGGTCAAGTAAAACGGAACCATCATTCTCCATGAAGGAATATTTTACAGCAGAAGAATAACCTCCACGGAAAAGTGTTACAGATTCATAGTCAAATGCGACTACCTCATGATTAAAAATGTCTACGAATCCCCATTTCCCATCTTTCTTTACAGCAAAAAGTCCTTCACTTAGTCCTAAAGCATCTTCATATTGTGGGTCTATCACCATTTCTTTCTTGCGAGCGTAATACAATCCCCACCTTCCTTGATACTTTACGGGGTAAAAGTCCTCAGTTGGAGCATTTATGTCATCGAACTCAAAAGGTAAAATTTCTGTTTCCTTATCCCAAAACACTCTTTGTTTAGGTATTCCCCATTTGAAATCTTCATTCATAGCCATAAATTGAATACCATGGCGTCTACCCAAATCTATTGGTACCAATTGAAGATACTCAATCGGTCTGATTATCGAAATATCAGTTCCAGAAAAAATCCCAAATCTCGTTCCCTTTTGAACAAGATGCATGAGAGTCTTGCGATTACAGATTTCAAGTGCATGAGATATATAGTCAAACAACTCAAATCGTTCTTCCAAATCTTTGTAAAACTTTTCACGTGGTTGGACAAAGCGCAAATCGTGCCCACCTCTAATATACTCGTCTTTGATTTCATCAATAATTTCTTGATTACCTTTTGACGAATACATCGGAACGTTAATTACAATTTTATTCATAATATATACCCCCTTCTATCGATTTCGGTTTTCTGCACTGAATAAGAGAGCACGTACAAATGTTCTCCGTTCTTCATCTACCCCCACATGTTCATCTAAAGGGCAATAATCGGGAACTAAATTGGGATCAAGGTGATGGCATATACGATTCATCATCCTTTCCGACGAGTCAGAATAAGAATTCCAGCCACTCGACCACGCAGATATTTCAGTCGAAATTATCTGTCCATTTTCATCATACTGCGGATTCCTTAGTTCGTAAAGGAGCCCATCTACATAATTCTCTTTTCTCATATAAACGCTTAAAATATTAATAAATAAGAAAACTATTATCCCCGGCTCTAAGGCTCCATTTGGAGATTTTGGTCACAAAGATACAATTTTTATGGAATAAACGGGCAATTTAGGAACTTTATTTGCAGAAATTAGCAAATCAAGTCCCAAATTGCCCTAATCAAGAAAAAAAAGACTAAATTACATGTGGAATCCACGATTTCTGTTTTGCTGGCAATCTTCTTTCATATCTTTGGATATAGCAGAGAGTTGCCCTTTGACACGCTCACACTCCTCGCGATTCAAAAAGGGAAGTGAGGCATTGTACACAGTTTCTGCTGCTTTCTCCTTATCGGGCTGGCTATTCATGTATCGCCTAACATCGCACTCTTGGCGATAGCTGAAACTACGATAGCCAGACTGAATATAATCAACAACAGCCTTAACAGCACCTCTTAGCAGTTCTGAAAGGGTTGACAGATAATCACCAAGCCGTTCGCGATAATCATTGATGATGCTGTCCTTTAGACGGATAATTCTGTCCTTCTCTTGATTGTCCTGCTGATGGCGGAACACCTCACCCTTATACTTACCCTGCAAATCCTCAATTTGCTTGTCCTTCTCTGCAAGTTGCTGGGTATGGTGGTTCCGTTCAGCATCTATAGCCTTTTGATATTGACGCTGCATGGCCGCTTTTTGCTTTGGAAGTTCCTCTTTCAGCCGTTTGTTCTCCTTCTCCATATCAGCATACTTTCCTTTTCCAAAGAGGTTGGCCACTCCAGAAACGATGGCATTACCGTTCTCCGTATTCAGTCTATCCCGTTTCTCGGCAATCTCGTTGTCGAGTTCGGCACTCTGCTTACGTTGATTAGCTAAAATGAAGTCATTTCGTTCCAAGTGTTCGACACCAGTCTCTTCCTTGCGCTTGCCTCTTTCCATTTCCAATGTCTCTGCTACCATATCCTGAATTTGGGACATGTCTTCGGCTTTCAGCTTGAAGGATTTGCCTGTCTGATGGTCTATCCAATCCCAGATGATGTGTGCATGGAGGTTTGGTTTCCATGTCGATTTGTCCTCAGGATTCTCATAATGCCCTTCATCTCTGTGCATGTGTATCTGAATGGCTCTGATGCCCCATTTCTCATGCACTCGATTGACATAGTTCAACAAATCGTCCATTTTGGTGTCTGGCTTGATGTTTACCACGCCTTCACGAATGG
>Ga0247611_10002182_pt1 | contig 32581 bp, 34 predicted proteins | sample 177DNAGHGhighgp2_FD_192422 | JGI IMG/M metagenome (GOLD analysis project Ga0247611, IMG submission 192422) | Sheep rumen microbial communities from Palmerston North, Manawatu-Wanganui, New Zealand - 1770 DNA GHGhigh gp2 | ecosystem: Host-associated > Mammals > Digestive system > Stomach > Rumen... | reverse complement strand
AGCTCTGCATGAACCTTTAAACCTTTTTCATCAACTGACAAGCTAAGTGATTTATTCTTAGTTCTTGCCAAAATTAAAAAGGAGTCCATATGGTTATACTTTAATGGAACATCCTTCATATTTGCTTTTGATAAAGAGTCTCTTGAAATTACTTCTCTAAATCCACGCTCTTCATCACCTATTAATGTTTCTTCTTCAAAGACTATCGCATAGCCTTCAAGTATCATTTTATCTTCTGCTTCTTCAACTCGCATTTCTGCAAGTCTTACTTCCTTTTCAAACTTCATTGTTATCCTCCTTGTTTCCTACTTGGTATTCATTTGCTTTATCAGCATCAACATAATTTAGTGATTGCAATCTCTTATCTCCGCCTTCAATTGGTTCTAAACCAAGTAAGGCTCTAGATTCATTTAAGGTCATGACTCCAAGTCCCATTAGTTTTTCGATGGCATTTACTTTTGTTTGCCATGATGCATATTGTAATCTTTCTGAGAATAAGACAATCTTCTCACCACGTTCTAATTGATTATCAGTTAATAAACCTAAAGAAAAAGCCTCGCTAACTTGTATAGCAATAGGCTCTATCGTTGATTCATAAAATGCATTGAATTCATCTTCATTATAATCATTTGCTAAGATAGCCTTAGATACACCAAAATAATCTAATATCTTTGACTGTATAAAATCTAAGGTTGTTGATTCTACTAACTTAGGATCACTATTAAGTGGTATATAATCACTTTTACTATCAATTGGTATTACTGCACTTCCGTCTTCGCCAGACTTCTTTATAGCTCTATTAAACTCATCAATTTGTTTTTGCTTATCAGCTTCTTTTAAGATACCGTTAATCTTAACAATACCTCTTATTTGAAATGATGAATAAACAGCACCTTCAACTCCTTGAAGTAATGCATCATTAATCTTTAATGTCTTTATTAATGCTTCATGGTCACCTCTAGAACCAGAACCACCAAAGATATCATTTTGCCCATAGAACTTCTTTATATGAATTACATTCTCATATGGGAGCATATATTGTGTTCCATCTTCAAAATAAAACTTTAAATAAAGACTATTTGATTCATCCATTATAGGTTCTACTATTTGAGGTCTTAAAGGATATAATCCTTTTAAAGTCCCTTCAAGTCTATCGTATAAAGGATAAACAAAGGCATTATCATTTAAGAGTAATAAAGTGATTAATTTATATAAAAATTGGAATGGTGTCATGTATTCATTAGGTCTATACTTTAATGCAAATGTTATATCACCATTCTTTTCTATTTCCTCACCCTTATCATTGATTTTGATATAAGACATTTTAAGTTTTGCACATTGAGTTGCAACCCTATCTATACACATCTTTACTACATCAGAATTAGTTATTGAATCACCAAAAGGTACAAAAGGCATCAACGTATTTGTTACAGTTTTGAATGCCGTTACAGGTTCATTAACCTTCTTTTTTCTTTTAAATAATCCCATCTAATACCTCCTTGCTGCAAAATAAAAGCCTACCATTTAAGGTAAGCTAATAAACTATAATAAATATCCATCATTTATAACTGCGGTAACGTCAAAGACATATTCAAACGTGGATAAGAACGAAGCCCCAAACTGTTCTAAAGCTTCAGGACTATAAGTTACTACAACATAATAATCACCAGGCTGTGTTACAGAGAAAATCAAAACATTATGTCCATAGAAATCTTCAGTTCTAGTAAAACTATTAAATGTTCCACCATTTAAAGCTTCTCCTCTAGCTCCTGCTAAGCTTAGCATCAAATATGAACTCATTTTTTGATATTTTGTATCAGTAGTAACAATTGCTAATTCACCTATTTTTAAAGGGATTTTAAAATAAGCTTCTTTATATAAAGTACATTTAGCATTTGTTATTACATTAGCTAACATATCATTAGTTCCTGTAGCACTGTATTCAACCTTATTTTTATTTGCTGATACATTAGAAAACAAATCCAACTTACGAGTACAATAAAGTGTTGTATCTTCAGTTATTTTTGTTGAGCCATAAAATCTTGTACAGCTTGGATTAGTATAAATATTAAGTGCATGATACTGATTAGTTATATGATTTCTATACTCTGTAGGAATACTTCCTTCTTTAACTACTTCTGTATATTCTAATGCGCCATTAACAATAAAATTTACACTACATGCTTTTACAAACACCGCTTTTATAGTTATGTTAAATGCCGGCATTGTAAATGACCCGTTTGAAATCTTATACTCATAAGTACTGTCCGAACCTACATATGATAATTTTGTTGTATCAAGCATATATCCTGTATTTGCATTTGGAATTACTGTAATTGTATCGCCCGACTTTGCAGTTGTTTTATTCACAGTTATACTTCCATTTTCATATGAAGATACCGTTATTGAATAATTATCATTTTTTGTTTTACCAGTATCTGTTGTACTATCATTCGTACTCGTTTTTATACTTGTATCGCCGGATGTACTAGTGTTTGAAATAGAACTCGAATCACATGAAGATAATGATAAGAAACAAAGCAATGAAGCCACTATTAAAAATACTTTTTTAAACATATAACATCATTCCTTTAATCGATATTTTGATACTTTATTATATCACAATGATTTAAGTAATCATAGCTTCATAATCAGTTTTATATCTATTTAAAACAGCATAAGCAATTATTAATGCAACACATCCATCAATTCGCTTATACTTGCTATTTAACTTGCATGGTTGAATATTACCATTTACATCAACCTTAGCTTGAGTATTTGCCAAGCACCATTTAAGTACAGGATTGTTATCATAGATAACAACTTTATTCTTTAAATCAGCTTCTAGCTGTTTCATTGGTTCAGACAATGTATACACACCCTGGCGTATTTTTTCCATTGTGAACCCATACTCTTCCATCTCATTAACCCAATATTGAGAATTCCAAGGATCATATCCTACCCATAAAGGTCTAATTTGATGTTCTCTTAACATCTTCTTAAACCAATTAGTTACTAAAGTAAAATCATTCTGACTACCATCAGTTAAAGTAATAAATCCCTTTTTCAACCAAATATCATATGGAACTGAGTCTTCCTCTATTCTTTTATTCAAAACATCTGATGGCATAAAGAAATGAGGAATGATGTATTTCTTTTTCCCTTTTTGAACTAGTAATACTGCAGCTGTAAGGTCTGTTGTTGATGAAAGGTCTACTCCACCAATTGCATATGAGTCTTTTAAATCTGCAATATTAAACTTTTCTTCATTATTTAAATCATCAAAAGTAAGCCAAGCACCAGACTCTAATTGCTTAATATTAAAATCCTTACATAGCATTGTGACTCTCGTTGACAAATCATTCTTTGACTTGTTCATTATGTCTTCAAGGTATGTATAAGATTTAACTGTTCCAATTGATGGATTTGATTTTTGCCAGGTTCTTCTATCTGCATAGATTTCATTCTCGCTATCTTGTGTATATAACCAAGGTAGTATTCTCTCATCTTCAATCTCACCTTTTAACATCTTCCTAGCATAAGATAATTTATTATCTAAGAATCCACCTACAACATTACCTTCAGTTGTAATGATAAAAATAAGTGGTTCTTTTTTAGTTGATTGAGATTGCTTAATTGCATCATATACTTTTGAGTCAGACATTCCCCAGGCTTCATCAATACATCCAACCTCGATATTAAGTCCATCTAGGTTCTTTGACTGACCAGAAAGTTTCTTTATTTTGTTTTTATTCTTTGGAGAATAGATATAAAATATATTCTTCTTACTTCTTGAAGGTTTAGATAGTGACTTTGAATGCTCACGCATATTATTTATCTCTTCAAATAAAATCGATGCCTGATCATTAGTGTTTGATGCACACACAATATCTACACCACCACGAGAAATAAAGAACTCTGCTATATCAATTCCAGCTACGAATGTTGTTTTACCATTCTTACGTGCAATTAATAAAATAACCTCATTAAATCTTCTAAGTCCTGTATCTGCCATCTTAAAGCCATAGGCAACTTGAAGCATTGCTTTTTCCCATAGTTCTAAAAGAAAAGGCATCCCATTAAAAGGTGCCTTGGTATGCTTACAAAAAGTTTCAATAAACTTTATTCTATTATCTCCTGGAGTAGGGTCATAAATATATCTTGGATTAGATAAGTCTTCTACTAATTTATCAAGTGTGGTTCTTAGTTCGTTTCCAATTATGATATTTCCTTTTTGGATCTCATCATAATACTCCAACAAATAATTATGTTCCATTTAAACTCTCCATGAATGAATCAAACTCATCATCTGCATCAACTACATTCTTACCAATGATAGTATTCAGGGTTCTTATTATTCCTTGATAAACATTAACAGATGATAAATAAGTCTTGTAATAAATTGACTCTCTAACGTTTCCTTTATTAGAACGCTCAACTGAACCATACTTTTTAATTAGCTTTTCTAAATTATCTAATTCACTTTTAAGGAATGCTGCTTTATGCAAAAGTTCATCACAAAGTTCTGCTTTTGAAGGCTCTACATTCACAAACAATGCCTTTAAACGCTCGTATTCATTTTTCACCAACAACAACTCCTTTCCAAAAGAAAAAGCCCTAAAAAGGGCAATTTCAAGGCTTACAAAGCCAAGTTAATCTAAATCTTTAATGTCATTTAGGTTTGATGGTAATTCACTGATAATCTTTTCGATTTCATCATTGCTTACACCCATCGCCTCTAAAGACTCCCTTGTTCCACAAGTAGGGCATATTGGAGTTGTATTGTCTTCTCTTGATAGAGCAGGAACTCCTTTATACACCTTACCACACTTTGGACAGGTTCTCTTTTTTACTAATTCAACCTTCATTTTGACACCTCCACGCTTTTTCTTAATGCTTGTTTTAAATATTCAATATCGAAACCAAATGAAGAATAACCCTCTGCACAAGTTTCAATATATGCCTTAGATGGAATTCCAAGTTTTCTCTCTTCATGCATAATATATACAAATGCATCAACTTGGTATTTCCTTTTGCTAACAATACCAATATACTCAATTGGAATTGTCTTCTTATAATAGAATGATGGATACCCTTCATATCTATCTAGTTTTAATTCATCAGAGGGTTGAACGCTCCATACTGCAACTGGAACTCTTGCGCCTTCCTTCTTTTCAATTGTTAAATAGGAACCACTATAACTTCCCTTAAATAACAATTCATATCCATCAATCCATCCAATGCCCACCACCTTGGCAGTGGGACATCTGAATTTCATTTGATTTAGGTTTAAGTTTGAACCATAGGCTAGGTAGTATTTCATCTTTCTACCTCCTATGCTCTTGCCTCTGGTCTGCATCCACTTCTAAATGCTGCATCCCCAGACAAGTTCTTTGTTAATGTTTCTCTTGCAGTTTTGAACTCTTCGCCAATGAATCCTAATCTTAATAGCCAAGTTCTCATTGCGAATTTCTTATTCTCAGTTTGTTGAGGTTTGCTTGATGCACCCTTAGCTGACTTTGCCATCTCGCTTAAGGCTAAGCAAAATTGAATGTAACTTTTTAATTGTCCTGCGTGAAGTCCATTTTGCTTTCCATCGCTTGGTGCTTTAAATTCAAAGCATCTAAACTCGATTGTTCCCTTTGTCATTGTTGCATGGAAATTTAAGATATGGTATCTTGAACCGTTGTAGTGTTGGGTTCTACCAAAATCCTCACCTTGACTCTTGTACCAAATGTCTGCAAATTGGCTCATTGTTGTAGGCTTCTTCTTATTGATTTGTGCTAAGAACCTAGGGTCAACTGTTCTGCAGTATCTATTGATTCTTGACCTTGAAATATCTAAGGCATCAATTATTAGGTTTTCATGGCTTGCCATAATATTTGTAAGGTTTCTAAGTGTTCTTGGTGTGTGTCCGTTTGCTCCAATGTGAATGTGAACTCCACATCCTCTTGTTGCATCGCTCTTTGCTCCAGCTTTTCTTAGGATTCTAATAATCTCTTGTAAATCTTCAATGTCTTCGTATTTAAGGATTGGTGTAACCATTTCGCATTTATGTTCATCATCACCTGCGATTGATACGTCCTTTTGGAATTTCCAAACTCGACCTTGTCTATCTTTGCAACTCCAACTGTAATATCCGTATAATGCACTTGATTCGTATGCACTTGTTCCAAAATACTCTGCAACCAATCTAGCTGCTCTAGGTCTTGTGATGTTGTTCATCTCAACCTCAACTCCGATTGTTTGGCTCTTCATTCTTTCAATTTGTTCTTCAATCTTTGCTTTCATCTTTCTACCTCCTGCAAGGGTTGTTCCCTTTGCTCGTGTATATATATCACTCTAAAGAGGTATAAAGTCCAGTAATATTGTGTATCTTTTTAATATATCTTTGATATATTAATTTCCGCTATTTTTGCTAGGAATCAATACAACAAAACTGTCGCATTCAGGAACAATTGCACATCCACCCCAGGTTCCATGAATTTGTCCTGCATCATCAATCAATGTCACAGTTCCCTCTTTACCAGAATACTGTGGCTCGCCTTCCATTGATATTATTTTTATTACATCACCTATATTACAATTCATAACCAGGCTCCTTTCTACCATTAAGGTATTACTATACATCGCTCTTGGCTTTTACTATTTCAAGTTATTCTTCTATAGTGAACGTAACAATCAAATCACAAAGTATTATTTCAGTACCTTTACTTAAGCGTACTGTTGAATTCTTATATAAGCCATTAAAAGTTTTGAGGCTCATTTCTTCTACATCTTTTAGGCTCCAACCACTGATCTGAAATGATCTTGATTGAGTTGAAAAACCTACATTCAATGTTGGTGATGGCATTACAGCTGATTGATTTGCATAACCAATAAGAGTCATTGTGGCACTTGTGTAATTTGGTGTTTGAAATCTTAATAATGCACTTGAATTAAACTTTAATCCCTTGGTATAACTCTTACCATTATAAGTATGATTAGAAACATCAGATGGGCTTCCTGTAATTTCAAAGAAATCGTTAGTATTTATATTATCTGTTGGACAGTATCTATAAGTAACTGTTGTAACAAAATTCAATGAAGGTCTTGTTGTTAAGAAAGTATCATAATTCAAATCGCCTTCATTAGCTATAATCTTTATGATCTCACGATCCTTTTTATCTTTGATTGCATAACTTGTGATATCTAATGTGATTGAATTTGCCTCAACTGAATCAGTCTTAGATTTAGTTCCAAGTGATGTAGGCTTTGCAGTACAGAATAAATACCAGATTCTTCTTTTCTTTTCATCACCATCAATCTCATAACCTAAAGCAAATGGTTTAACCTCAGCATTAGCAACTTCAAACCAATTGTTATGAGGTTCAGCAAGGTATCCTAAAATCCTAAACTTAAAATCCCAATCAAGCTCTGTCATTTTAAGCTGAATTGTATGACCTACATAAGCATTGAAGTTATGAAGCATATAATCATCACCATATACAGGCGAGTTACTTCCATTTATATCTGCGGTTAATTCCTGAGCACCTTTTAAACGTGTAGGTGGACCATATGTAATCTCACCATTGTTTATAAAGATCTCAGAATAAACTACATTCTTTAAACCAAATGAAACTATATTATTTGCCATTTGAATTACCTCCTTTATTCTTTGAATAAATGAAAAAAGCCACCATAATAGTGACTTTCATTCTTTCATGTATAAGTAATAATCATAGATACTGTTTATGAACAACAACAAGAATATCCCAACTTTTTAAAACCACTGTTGAAACAGTCCAACTGCTTGAAACAAGTTCCCAGTTATTATCATAATTTTTATTTAAAGCCTGTTCAATTACACTTAAATTCTTTTCGACATACTTATCAATTCTAAATCTAACGTTTTCTGGCTCACCTTTTTTGAAAGTAACAACAAAAATATCTTTAAAGGAACAACACCAAGTAAAACCACACAAAACCCAACCTTGTTTTGCTTTGTCTTCAAGGCACCTTTCGCACTCACGAAAACCAAAAAATTTTTCAACTATAATATTATCCATTATATCGCACCTCATCTGCTCTAATTATAGCATAAAATAGGACTTTCAATTTTGAAAATTTTAGTTTTTTGAAAATTTTGCCTCACACAAAACGAAGGTGGGGCGGTCGGTACTTTTAAGATAACCTCAATCCATGATGGGGGAGGGGTTACGATAAAGATTTATAAAGCATACGAATAAAGACTGGCGAAGATGACACATTATTAATATACTTTCTATTTGGATCGTTTGGATCAGCATGAGAAATGTTTGGCTTTTCTTCATGCATGTATCTCCAATCTACAAAATTATTACTAATAATATCTATGTTTTTGTAAAACTCATTATCATCTTTCAATTTGAAACGCCCTCCAGATACTTTTGCCTTTTCTATAATTTCCACTTTCTTATCTTCAGGTAATAAGTCAAACAATTCTCTTACCTTATGAACTTTATTATAAGAGATATTTAGCTCATCTAATTTTCTCTTAAGCCCCAACTCACAAGCAAAAGAGCCTAAAATAATAAAAGAAAAACAATATTTATCTGTTGGTAATGGGCCCATAAAAGAATCCTCCATATTTTCATACAGCAATTCACATGATGCTACTAAACCCTCAAAATTACTTTTAATAACCAAATCTATTTTTTGCATATTATTCCTCGCTTTCACACGAGTTAAATTATACCAAAATTCTTACTTCTTCACAACATTTCCTTCACAATCAAATTTATAATCTGTCTTGCTTGAGAATCTACCATGTTCTTTGTTATGACATTCCTTACAAAGATATATTAAATTTTTAGGATTAATGCTAATAGTAACATCATCAACATTATCAGGAGTCAAGTGAATTATGTGGTGAACCTCTAACCCAGGCTGACCACACTTTTCACATAAGCCATTTGCTCGTGTGATTACTATGTCACGAGCCATGTGCCATCTATCTGATTTATAAAACTTTTCAAGCTTACTATGTTTCTTCTTACTTGACTGATATCTCTTTGGCTTTGGCATAGACATCCTCCCAAGGAACGTTTAAATCTTCTCTTCCCATATGTCCATAGCAAGCTAAATCTTCATATTTAACATCAACAAGTTTTAATTCCTTCTTAATTGATGCAGGTCTGAAATCAAAGTGTTTCTTTACGATTTCATCAATATCTTCTTTTAAAACTGTATTAGTTCCAAAGGTATCAACTGAAACAGATACAGGTTTATCAACACCAATTGAATAAGAAACACAAACTTCACATTTACTACATAACCCTGCTTCAACCAAGCACTTGGCTACATAACGACAATAATAAGCTGCACTTCTATCAACCTTAGATGGATCTTTACCAGAAAAGGCTCCTCCACCATGATGTGCTACGCCACCATAAGTGTCACAGATAATCTTTCTACCAGTTAAACCTGCGTCTGCATAAGGCCCACCAATATTAAAGACTCCTGTAGGATTAATTAGTATCTTAATTCCATCAAGGCTACCAACTAGAGGTTTTAAAACATCTGCTTCAATAATATCTCTTACTCTTTCAATAGGTACACCTACTGCTGTTTGAGTTGATACAACAATAGTATCAATTCCTAAGAACTTATTTGATTCACTATATTTAGCTGTAACTTGGCATTTTCCATCAGGAAGCAAAACTCCTTTGTACTCACCTTTTCTTAATTCCTCACAACGCTTAGCTATCTTAGTTGCTAAAACAAAAGGTGCTGGCATATCAAGTTCTGCTTTTTCTGCATATCCATACATCATTCCTTGATCTCCTGCACCATCTTTATCAACACCAACTGCTATATCATTTGATTGTTTTGAAATTGTAATCCAAGTAGTGAATTCTTTTTCATTATAACCAATATCATGAAGCACTCTACTTACAATACTACCAAAATCTAAAATGGCATTAGTTGTAACCTCACCAAACACCCATACTTGATTATTCTTAATAGCTGTTTCAACAGCCACTCTACTATTCTTATCTTTTGATAAACAAGCATCCAAAATAGCATCACTGATTTGGTCACAAATCTTATCTGGATGTCCTCTAAATACTTGTTCACATGTTACTAATTTTGACATAAAAAATTATTATTCCTTTCTATATTTTTGAAAATTGCCTCATTGATTTATTCCAAGAAATTGTCCTGGTCTAGAACTCTGTATTCTGGTATATCCTTTAGAGGAGTTTTTACACCATCCCTAATTAGATAGCAATTATCATAAGTTTGAATAAAACGAATCATTCGTTTAACAATTACATCTGTATATTTCTCATCAAGTTCCATAAGATATGCTACTCTACCGATTTGTTCAGCTGCAATCATTGTTGAACCTGAACCACCAAATAAATCTAATACCTTATCACCATTTTTAGATGAATTCTTAATCGCACGACCTACCAATTCAAGTGGTTTCATAGTAGGATGTAAATCATTGACCTTTGGTTTATTGTATTCCCATACAGTGTCTTGGCTTCTATCATTAATAAAATAATGACTTGAGCCTTCCTTCCAGCCATACAAAATAGGTTCATGTCTCCAATGGTAATCTTGTCTTCCTAAGACTAATGAATTTTTAACCCAGATTAAACATTCAGCTAATTTAAATCCTGCATTTTTAAATGCGTTTCTAAAATTGACTCCCTCTGAGTCTGCATGACATACATAAATTGGTCCGCCTGGTTTTAAAGAATCATACATATTCTTAAAAGCAGATAATAAGAAATTATAAAAGTCTTCATCAGATTGTTTATCATTTTGAATCTTCATACCATCTTGGCCTTCATAATCAACATTATAAGGTGGATCTGTAAATACCATGTCCATTAGCTGTCCATCTCTTATTTTTTCTACATCTTCTGGTTTTGTTGAATCACCACACATTAATCTGTGCTTTCCAAATACAAAAATATCGCCCTTCTTAGAATAGGCGACTTCGGGTAATTCCTCTTCAAATTCATCTTCTAAAACATCTCTATCAAGAAGCTTCTCTAAATCATCAAATCCGAATTGATCCATGTTCATTTCAATTGTTTTTAATTCATTGACTAATTTATCCATATCCCAATCAGCTAGTTCAGCAGTTTTATTATCTGCAATTCTAAATGCTTTTAATTGATCTGGTGATAAATCAGATGCAATGATACATGGAACCTCATCAAGTCCTAGTTTCTTTGAAGCCTTAACTCTTGTATGTCCTGCCACAATTGTTCCGTCGGGTTCAATAATAACAGGAACCTTGAATCCAAAGGATTTTATTGAATTTGCAACAGCATCTACTGCCTTATCATTTTTCCTTGGATTATTTTCATATTCTTTAAGTTCACTAATTTTCTTATAAACTATGTTTAATTTATTGTCCATTTAGTTCATCCTTTCTTTGAAATCTTTATCTAATAATTCTCTCAGCTTTTCCTGATTTTCTTTTGTATAGGCATTGTTAATATCCATTCCTAATTCATCCAAATAATCTTTAAACCAAATACATCTACGATTATTAAGATTACTCTTCTGGATTAATGTTCCATTATCAATATGCTGAACTAAACAAGGTCTATATTTCACATGATATAAATCTAATTCATGCATAGCTAAATTAACCAAACTGTCATACTGATTGTATGGCCTTTTTATTTTGTCAGCTATATCAGCTATTTCTTTTGCCACTCCCTTAGGATAAAAAGTACATTGATTATATGTGAAACATCCTAAGCCTAAGTAGGTAGTGAAATACTTATGTGGGTTAGTAAAAAAATTAATAATTAATCCTTTCCACTTGGCTATTACCTTTGTTGCTTCTTTTAAAAAGTCTTTACAAAGGATCACATCATCCTCTAATAAAATGGCGTCATAATCAGATATGATTCTTAATTGATTAATAAATGACTCGATTGGTTTATGTTCTTTATCAACTAATAATGTATAGTTTCCGTTTAGCTCTCTATCAATGGATTTATCAAGTTTTCTCTCACCTGTTGTACGAATAAAAATCTTTAAATCCATAGCTATTCAATCTCCCTAAATTTAATAAATGATTTAAAGTCGCTTAGTGAGATATTATAGAATGATGCGACCTCATTTGATGATTCCTGAATTGCAATGATAGGACATAATTTTAAGTTAACATTTTCCCAAGTCACGTCAACACTAAGTTCAACACCGGCTTCTGTAAGTGCATCCAAGATATTACCAAAAGTAATAATATCAGGCTTTTCAATCTCAGGATTCTCATAGCCAAAATTTCCAACAGATAATCTACTATAAAAGCCTGCATCCCAACAGCTGTCAGGCCAGAAAGATATATTAAGTGGATTACTTGAATAAAGCATATCATGTGAATTATATACAGCAGCTGCTAATAAAATGCCATTATCATAATCAAGCTCAAATTCCGTATCAATATCAGCACCTACATTTTGTAAGACCTTTTTTAATTTAGCTGTATCAAGTACGATTCTCGTATTATCTGGAACATCAATCCATCCAACATTAGTATTTCCTCCACCACTTGACATTTGTCTAACTACAAATGAATTACCCATATGAACCTCCTAAATATCTAAGGCTTGAACTTCAATAGTTCCTGAACCCTTAACATAAATCTTATCAGTATAAAAATCTTGGCTTTCAACCTTTCTAAAACTTTTAGAGACTTCCTCACCAATACCAGCTGAAATTAAAAAGCATTTGTCCTCATCAGTATTTGAGTCAAATGCCACTAAACAATCATCATCACTTAAATTCTTTACTAGGAAGAATCTAGACTTTTCTGGAAATCTAAACTCAGTCCAAGTTCCATTTATTTCTTTTCTTAATACATTATTCATCTTCTTCCTCCTCGCTTTGTTCTTTATTCCAGTCCTCTTCTTGTGCTTGTTTCAATTTTGAAACCACTAAGAACTCATCATATCTTTCAATATATTCATGTCCGAAATGTTTAGTTAATAAATAAACAATAGCTTTATAGTCAGGTCCGACCTGTTTCTTAATTCTATGTATTTTTCGTTTTTGTTCTTTACCAGCACCACGATCTTCAATGTACTGATCCTCTTCAACAATTTCATAACCAATTGCTTTTTTGTATAATGCATCCATCAAATCCTTTTTTAAATCAAGTTTTGCATTCTCTTGAATCTCAGCTATCTCTGGATGCTTTTTCTTTAATCTACTAAAAGTAGCTGTGTCAATATTGAGATATTTACACATCTCAGCCTGGGTTATCAATTTTCTAGAACAATCTTTAATAAATGCTTTTACACTTTCAAGTTGCCCTGTATCATCCCATACCTCCCAGATATCTCTTTTTGAACTCATCTATATCAAATCCTTTACTAAAAATAAAAAGAGACCTCAATTTCTTGAAATCTCTTTATGGCTTTGCCTAATTATATCATATCATAGGAGTTGACCGTTCACAACAGTTCAGACCAGCTCACAGTGAATCAATTTTTAGTTCCTTCTTAAGCCTTTTCCATGTATCTTTAGTTAAGTCAAATTTTTCACCATTACTTAAGAGTAATTCTACAGAAGTTGTACCAACAGTAACTCTGACAATTGAAGCTTCATTAATATAGTGTTCATAATAACTCGTTTGAATTCTAATAAACATATTATCTTCCTTTCTATTTATTTTAAATCGTATACTTCTATTTTTATTTAACACGAAAGTATAATGAAATGAAATATGAAAAAATAATGTAATTATCTTTCATTAATTATTAAAACATTTTTCACTTTTTATGAATGAAATTTTAGCAACCCAATAGCTCTCTCGTGTTTCCTCTTGATAGTTGCAGCACTACAATAAAGCCTACTTGCTATATCCTCCCAAGTCATCCAATCCAAGTAACGCATCACTAAAATCATTTCATATGACTCATCGTTTAAGTCCATAATAGTTCTCTCAGTTTCCTGCTTTATTAGTTTAGATTTCTTTACAAGCTCTTTTAGTTCATCCTCTGCTGTCTTCCTTTTTATCATCCATTTAACAAAAGGTGCCTCAGTATCTCTATTAGGACTTTTAGGCATGAAATCATAAGAGGGACCTGAAATAGATGATTCACGCTCTTTACAGAATTCTATGTATTGCTTCTTCACTTTTATTTCTTCTAAGATATTATGATATCTACATAAATATTCTTTTGCTGTCATTATTTAGTCCCTCCTATCCTTGCTTTGACTGCATCAATTAATGCTCTTTGAGTCATATCTTTATTCTTTAAAGCCCTCATGACATTTTCATCAATTGTGCCATCAGTAATAATATGAATAACTACTACTGTCTTATCCTTTTGTCCTTGCCTATAAAGACGTGCTACAGTTTGTTGGTATAATTCTAAGCTCCACGTTAGGCCAAACCAGACTAATGTCGAACCGCCTGCTTGCAGATTAAGTCCATGCCCAGCTGATGCTGGGTGTATCAAACCAACAGGTATTTTACCTTCATTCCATTCTTTAATAGTTTTGTCAGTATCAATTTCTTTAAAATCTACCTTTATGGAATTAAGTCTCTCCTTAATTCTATCTAGGTCGTGACGATACCAATATGCTACTAAGAGTGGTTTGCCATTTGCAGCTTCAATAATATCTTCAAGTGCATCTAACTTCTTTTGATGAAATTCATTAACAATCCCATCATCAAGATAAATTGCACCATTAGCCATTTGTGATAACTTACCACAAAGGACTCCTGCTGAACCTGCTGTTACCTCACCAGATTTAAAATCTATAGCAAGCTCATTCTCTAATTCGTTATAAACCTTCATTTCCTTATCATCTAAATAAACTTTATATTCAGTTGATACTAAATCAGGCATATGAAGATGATCTTCTGCCTTCATTGAAATAGTTATATCTGATACCTTTTTATAAATTAGCTTATCCGCACCAACTCTTGGTTTATATGAATATATGATTTCACCATTACGTTTATCAGGTACAAAATACTCATTTCTATAACCGCCTATAAACTTTCCTAGCCTTGCGCCCATATCTAGAACTTTATATTCTGCAAATAAGTCCATCAAACCATTTGAAGCTGGAGTTCCTGTTAAACCAACAATTCTTTTAATTCTAGGTCGCACCTTCATTAAAGATTGAAACCTCTTAGACTTCCATGATTTAAAACTTGAAAGCTCATCAATGATAACCATATCAAAATCGAAGCGATAACCAGACTTCTCAATTAGCCATTGGATATTCTCACGATTGATAATATAGATATCTGCTCTTTTGGCAAGTGCCGCCTTTCTAGTTTTTAGGTCACCAACTACTACAGATATTTCTAAATCTTTTAAATGGTCCCATTTCTTTATTTCCTCAGGCCATGTGGATACTGCTACTCTTAAAGGTGCAATAACTAAAACCTTTGAAACATCAAAATAATCAAACATCAAATCATTTATTGATGTTAGTGTTATTGATGTTTTACCAAGTCCCATATCTAAAAGTAAGGCTGCTATTTCTTTATTATCTATAAAATTAATTGCATAACTTTGATAATTATGTGGATTGTATATCATCTAATATCTCTCCTATCTTTGATATGTCATCAAGTACATAAGTCTTAAATCCTAAAGACCTTAGTTTTTCATGACGCTTTATTTGAAGGCGACGAGGCTTTTTACCTTTAGCTTTAACTTCTACAAAACCAATGTGCCCCATAGCAATTAAAACTAATCTATCTGGAATACCAGAAAACCCTGGACTTATTAGCTTTAAAGCTAATCCACCACGATTTTTAGTCTCATCAACTAATATTTTTTCTATATTTCTTTCTTCTGCCATACATTTTTTAACCGTGAACAAGTGAACAACGGGAACAAGATTTTCTATATACCCTATATACGCTTATATATACATATATTCAAAAATATACTCTATAGAAAAAGTTGTTCCACTTGTGTACTTGTTCCAACCTTTTATATCTTCTTATATAGACGTTGACGCCCATAAATAGGTATTCTTTTATTGGTTGTAGTCCTCTCCCATCCATCAATTTGAGCCATAATGGCGGCTATCTGATAACTATCTGATGACTTTAAATCTGACATATTCTTACAAAAGCACTCACACCAAATCTCTGCGTTAGACACTGATGTTCTTTTAACAGTTCCTTTTGGTGATGTAATATCACCAGATAGATAATTCCTTCTGGCATATAAATCCATAGAATCCCAATCATCTGGTAATGGTGTATTTAAGTATTCTTCTATCATTCCTTGACGTTCATCTTTTTCCATTGCATCCTTTTGTGCTTTTTCAGAGTCAGCTAAAATTGCACCCTCAAGATACAACTTCTCGCCCTGTTCATAATAGAATTTAACCTCAGCCCAGAATTGTTTTCTAAACTCATCATCAAATACCCACTTATGGATTTGTTCTGTTTGATGAAGTTTAATAATCCAGAATCTTCTGTTACCTGTAATATCACGAAGATATCCTCTTTCACCATTAACAGTTGCGATGATGATACACTGTCTTGGATGGCTTTCCACTACACGGCCATAACTAGGTCTATACTTATCATCAGACGTAGTTATAAAGGCTTTTACCTTTTCAATATCCGCCTTTTTCATACCTGCCAGTTCCCCGATCTCGATTATCCAGAACCCTTGTAACTTTTCCGCACCATCTTTTGAGTCCATATCAGTTAAAGATAAAGCGTCTGAATAATACTCCGATGTAACTAAATCCTTTAAAATCGTAGATTTACCTATTCCTTGTACACCATCTAAAACTATAATTGAGTCGAATTTCTGGCCAGGATTATAAATTCTTGAAACAGCAGCAACAAATGCCTTTTTTGTTACACTTCTAACATATGCATTATCATCAGCCATCAAGTATTTGATAAATAAATCTTCAACACGTTTTAGGCCATCCCACTTAGGTAGATTATCTAAATAAACTCTTATAGGATGAAAGTGTCTATCATCAGCTATCTTTGTGAAATATACATTTAAATCATTCATAGTAAATGCACAATAATTAGAATCAAGATATGCTTTAAGTTGTGCTGTATCAGCCTCACGCCAATAACGTGAACCCGCAGGTCTATCCCACGGAAGTTTTCCTGTAACCTCAACCATATGTGCAAGTTCGTTATAAGCGAAGTTTCTTAAAGCTAGATCATTATTTAAGATCGTTGACAAATTGATTCCACATCTAATAATCGCGCCTGTCTTTTCATCTCTTAAAAGTTTACTCTTCCATTGGTTCGCTTTTTTATAATCTTCCGGTGCTTTATAGTTAGGATTAGCTTGAACCTTCTTATAAAACTTTAAAGCTGAATGCCAGATAGTTTTAAGCTCTGACTGAGGTAGTCTAGGATTACACTTATCTGATGCTTCTAAGAACTTGTTCTTAGCTTCCTCACTATTTCCATATCTAACTAAAAGCTTAGCTGCTATCTTTGACATAGTAGCATTTCTGTTTCCTTCACTGATAACCTCAGGTATTGATGAACTACCTAAATCTAGAAATTCATTATATTCTTTTAAGAATTCAACGATATCTTTAGAGCCTTCTATGATTTCAACTTCTGCTGGATCAGTACCAAACAAGCATCTAGCCGCATCAAGCGTATTCGTATCAAAGAAAGGAAATATATTATTGATATCTTTTCTAATCTGGACATAGGCTTCCTTATCTTTGATTTCTTCTTTTAAAGGAAATATAAGATGGAACTTTGGCCTTGGACCTTTTTTACCTTTTGCTTTCATATGATTTCTAGAATACTGAATACAAATACACGTATCCTTAAAGAAATCTTTTATATCATCTAAAGTTATAAAATCAGCTTCTACATCTGTATGGTCATTATCTATATCCATAGGCAGAGCATTCGCAGATATGAAGTTATCGCTACTTCTATAATTGTCTTTATATTTAGCAGTAACGAAATCTTTTGAAACAGCCTTTGTGAGTGTAGACTTATCTATAACTTCAATATGGTTTTTGTGATAGCAATTAGATGCTTTACCTATGCTATCCGTTTGATAAACATCGAATTTTATCATTTAGGCCACCTCATCTTTCAAACACTGAGTAATAAACTCTAGAGCTTCAATGATGGTTCTAAGTTCACTATCGCCGCCAAGCATTACTTCAAAATAAGCCTGACCATATTTATCTTTACCGCTATGAACTTCCATATCAGTTCCGCCTAGATCTGTTACTCTAAAGTAAGTCCTTGAACCATGACCAGAGTCACCACCATGGTATCCGTTAGTTCCCGCTTCAACTTCCAATACATTGCAGCAACATACTTCTCTTTGAAATGTATCTATAGTTCTACAATCTACATTTCTTTCTCTTCTTTTTACTTCAATCATTATTTTGACCTCCTAAAATTTGTAAGGACCAAATGCCCCTCAATTGTTTACGGACAAGTTGAGAGGCAATCGGCGGAATTTCCTATAGATTTCTATAATTTTTTAGTTTTTCTCTTAAAATAGCTATTCCTTTGTTAAGTCTATCCTTAACAGTTGAACGTGCTATTCCAGTATGTCGTTCGATTTCTGTAGGGTTCATATTATTAATTACAGTTAATTCTAGAACCACTTTTAGCTTGTCATCTAATAGTCTTATTTCCTTAATTAGAGCTTCACGTTTTTCTTGTTCGATTAGCTTATCTAAGATAGATTTCTTCTCACGTAAGTGTGGAGGTAGTTGGTCTCCATCCTCAAATTCGAATTGTTCATCATCTTCATCATTTCCACTAATCTTTTCAACAGAAATAGGAGCTCCCATTACTTGACTCAAATCATAACCTTCTAAGAACAACTTACAGTGGTTACAATCCTTATCGCAGCGCTTCATAAGTCCTCTAGAGTCATACTCTTTACATCTCCACTCACGCTGAGCTTCCTTTTCCTCTGCTTCATAAGGTCTAAGAATATCTCTTAGCATTTCATCGTCTACATACATTTTGTAAATACAACCCTCAAGGACTATAAAATTCTTGCGGTCTGGTCGCCATAAAACATACTCCCTACTTTGGATATGTTCTGGCATTTTCTTTAACTCTTCAGCACTAATGTATGGTGCTTCAAAGTCAAAATCTTTTGGTGCCTTTACATCTTTGATGTAAAATGGCTTTTTTGATAATTTTGGCATCTTTTGTCTGAGACTAAAGTATGCCTAGTACATTCTGCAGATAGTACCAAGCATACCTAATCTGCAGTAACACCTTTGATGGAAGGAAAATGTACTGTTTCTTCCTTTTCATATATTTGTAGAATTAATATCATTTGATTTCCATCAACAGGTCATGACTCCTGCATCAAAATCCATTAATTCAATGGTCAATCCATATTCGCGAGTAGCTGGCCTTTTCACCAGCAGATGTTGTTAATTATTCACCGAAGATATTTTTAAGTAATATTTCTTCTGGTGTAGGCTTCTTTTCATCTAAGAAGTCAGGATGTTCTTTTTGATATAATCTTTTAAGAACATATAATGAATTAAGTTCGTTGCAAGCATCTGCAATTAGCTTATGCTCGCCATTCTTAACCATTTCAGGAGCACGAAATACGTGTTCTTTGAATAGACGCTTAATGCGTTTATCCAAGCAAATGGTATAATCATTTTGTTTTTCTTCTAGAGACTTGTAATTTTCAAATAAGAACTTAACATTTACATCCTTTGTAGATGCTTCAAGTACTTTTTCAAGCTCTAAAGGTAATCCAAGGATTTCATCCTTTTTGCCATCAGCATATGCTAAGGCAACACAGTCGATTGCTTTTTCAATTACTGAACGATTATGTTTTAGTTCTGAATACTTCTTATAAGTCTCATAATCAGAGCTTCCACAATCACCTAGTTTGAAAGCAAATTCTAGCATTTCGTCATTAATAGACTTTAATGCCTCACATAAAACATTGTTAAATAATGTTAAACTAAATATTTTCATAATTTGTACCGGCCTACATAGTTGCAATCTGTAGGTTTCCCTTTTCTTATTTTCCGTTAGATAATGCAACTTATCTTATTTATGCTATTGCAGCTAAACAATAGACTTTTAATTCTGCTCTAACCAAAGTAGCTATAAGGTTGATCAGACCTCATTTGATTAGAGCAGAAATTGTTTTTAATTAGTCTTTTTCACTTGCAAGTTCATCTTGCTTGAATAGTTCCCAGCCATCGACATTACCAAATTCGTCTCTAGGCCATTCGTCTTCATAGTTGTATGATTCTGTTTCTTTTGTTTCTTCATCTTCTTCTAAAAATTGATTTGCTAATCTTGACATATAATCACCCCGTCATATTTTTAAGCTTTACGATTTTATCCCAATGATAATTGTGATATAATTATCATAATAGGTGTTATGCTATCTTAAGCAAATAGCACAACAATCTCGCTTGCTAGCTTTATGATATATCAAGTTCAAAAAAACACTTGGATACAGTTGGGAGTTAAAACCGAGCTCCCAACTCCCAACACAAAGGAGTGATACAATGAATTTATCTACTTTTCTAAAAATAATAGATATGAATTTAGGCGATAAAATTCCTGTTGATCCAGAAACAGGAAAAAGAAATCAAGCAAATTCTACAAAAGTAATACTTTACTCATTTGTTTATTTTGATGAAAAAGATGATGTATCATCTGATGATTTTCTTGAATTAGATGATGAAATGTTAAGAAAAATTTTTAGTGGCAGTGAAAAGCTCCCAAAAGACATAGCCAGAAAGATTCATTCAAATATAGATTTTTCTGATTTTGAAGAATTAGTCGGATATCCTTTTTATAAAAAGCAAGACTTGATTCGTGAGTTCGACAACTACGGAATTGAAATAAGTGATGAGGATTTTTTTAGTGACCTCGCAAATTTATTAGATAAAATTTTATTAGATTTAATAAGTAATGAAAAAAAACCTTCAATAAGAGAAGCCGTTATTGAAGGTGATAGAGTGAAAGTAAAAAATAAATATATTAAATTACCACCAGAATTGATTCCTACTCCGTCGCCAGAGAGCACAGAGCAAGTATACGTTGAGGCTTTATTAGAAGTCTATGCACAAGCTGAACATATAAAGAAAAAAATCACGTTAGCTGATTTAACTACTATGAATAAAGAGTATTCAGCCCATTTTAAAGTACAAAGAAATAGCTATTATGCCGCGCTTTCACTATTAAGACGAATAAGAGATTCATTTGGTGATGGTGAAAACGAATTTGAAAAATTAAAAAACGAAATTTCAAGCGGTATAGAAGATGAATTAGTTAAAACTCAAATTAATGCTTATTCGCGTGTTAAACATATACTTCATTTTGTAGTATCTGATTTACCTTTAACAAAATCATATTTAGGAAAAGATACAAGTGAATGGATTGGTGCTCAAGAGAAAAAAGGAATAATACATATTTTAGTAAACGATGGAAAGGTAATTTGGATTAGGGATTATGACACAGATATATAATACTTCACTAGAAATATCGATGAGAGTACTTCTTTTGCTTAACGCAGCAAATGAACCATTAAATATTGATAGAATGGTCTACTTGGACATTTTTTCTCTTTACAGCAAACAATATGGCTATGGAACAGAAAACCTACATGGTGAAAACAAAGAAAGTGCTAATGAATATACAATAAGACGAGCAGCTATAGATAATTCAATAAAAGAATTATTAGCACGAGGATTAATTAATGTAGATTATTCAAATAAAGGTTATAGGTTTAAAATTGCAAACACTGGAACCCAGATTTGTGAATCAATAAATAATGAATATGCCAACAAATATTCTCAAAATATAAAACTAGTTCATGAAAAAATTAAAAACAAGAGTGAAAACGAGCTAATGATATTATTGACGAATGTCAGTGAGGTGAAAGCAAATGTCTAAAATACATATAGATAAACTTGAAATTACAGGTCCAAACAATTCTTCTTCAATTGTATTTGGTGAGCATGTTACTATTATATCTGGGCCATCTGATACAGGAAAAACATATATTTATAAATGTATAGACTATATTTTTGGCGCAAAAAAAGATAGCGTACCATTTGATCCTGAAATTACAGGATATAACAAAATAAAACTATATCTGACAACTGATATAGGCTCAATAGAAATTGAACGTGAAATTGGAACTAATGTTTATAACGTCATAAGAAAAAATAAAAATGAAGAAATAAAAAAGACTTATTCCAGCTCAAATATTAATGAATTATACATGAATATACTAGGATTACCTATAGATTTAAAGGTTCCTAAAAATGTAGATGGAAAACCTCAAGCATTTACGTGGCGTACTTTGAAAACCATGCTCATGATACATGAAAACACTACTGAAATTGAATCATCTATTCTTTTGCCGGAAAATCCATCTATAACGACAGGATTCTTATCTTGTTTATTGACTATTCTATATAATCAAGATTTAAGTGATTATAATTCTGAAGACGGCGAGAAAATAAAAACAAAGAAAACCGCTGTTATGAATTATATTGATGAAAGCAGAAAAAATTTAATAAACAGACGTGAAGAATTGCAAAAGCTATTAATTGATTCAACAAGTAACAATGAAGACCTAATTGATGATATTGAGCATGAAATGGAATCATTACAAAAACAAATTGATGATATGCTTCAATCTGAATCAAAAATTAATAAAGAAATAATTGAGAGTCAGACAGAAATAAGGCACTCAACAATTTTATTAAATAGATATAAAGTGCTAGAGGAACAATATACAGCTGATATAGAGAGGCTTACATTTATATCTACGAGCAAAAATACTCTATCAAAGATACCTAAGAAAAGTAATTGTCCTATTTGCCACAGTGAATTAATAACTCCTCCTACAACAAATAACAAAGTGTATGAGGATGCTACTAAAGCTGAATTAGATAGAACTATTAATAATTTAAATGGTCTTAGTGTTGTAATTTCTGATTTACAAGAAGATATTGAATTATTACAATCTAATCTATCTAATTTAAACTTAGATAAGGCTACATTAAGAACTAAACTAGACGAGGTTCTTCTTCCAAAAAGAGAGATGCTTAAAGAAAAGCTTAATTCATATAACCAATATAATCAAGTAAAAGCAAAACTAGAAATGCTTAGTGAAAACGAAAAGCAGTTTGATGATGATTATTGTAAATATGAAAAGCTAGAAAATACCATTAATTATGCGCCAAAAGAAATACTAACAGAAAAAAGCTTTGCTACCGATATCGAAGGGTATTATAAGGAAATACTCGATGCAGTTGGTTATAATTATAATGAGTGTCATTTTGATATTTCCACTTTTGATATTGTAATTGATGGTGAAAAAAAGAAAGAACATGGAAAGGGATATAGATCTTTTCTAAATTCAACTATGATTATGGCAATGAGAAAATACATAAATGAAAAAGCCAGAATTAATCCACATTTCTATTTTATAGACTCACCATTACATGGATTAAAACTAAATGATGAAATTTACGATGATGATAATATTAGAGCTGGATTCTTCAGATATATAGTTGATAATGCTGGTGAAGATCAAATAATATTAATTGAAAATACTGAGAATAGTGATCTACCTACCGATATTGATACTAAAGCATTAGTATACAGATTTATTGGAAATGATGTAGAAAATCCTGATGGAAAACGAAGAGGTTTATTTCAAAACTACAAAGTTCAAGAATAAAAAATAAGCGACTCAACTCAATTACGAGCTGGGCCGCTTTTCTATTATCTATTATTTTCCGGAGTGTACTCCTCTGTATTCTGGCATCTTGGATAATTATGGCATCCATAGAAAGCACCCCATTTGCCTTTTCTATAAACCATAAAATCTCCACAACTGCTACATCTCATATTTCTCTTAACTGCCCTGAAATCATCAATTGTGTATTCACAATAAGGATAATTTGAACAGCCATAGAAATTGTTGTTGTTTAAACCATTATTTCTTAATACTAATCGTCCTGATTTACATTTTGGACATAATATTTCATTTTGCTTACGAATAGTACTTGGATTCATAATTAAGCATTGATTCTTAATCTCTTCAACAAATATTGAGGGACTTTCAGCACTAGCAATTATATAAGTATAGCTTCTAGTTCTTGTTAATGCTACATACCATAATCTTCGTTCTTCTGCATATTCATAATTACTATTAGAACTTAAAACCATATCTAATAGTTCATCATCTTCCATTTTATTTGGGAATCCTAATCTTGAATCATCAGCATTAATAATAATAACATAGTCTTCTTCTAGTCCTTTTGAACCATGAACAGTACTATAAGAAATATTCATTGACGGGAAGTCTCTAACTTTAATAATTGTTTTATTCTGTTTTTTAGATGCACTGAAATCAATATAGATTCTATTATCTAATGATACAGCTTCTATATCTTTATTATTTCTACCAAGCAATAAAACATTTGCTTTGGCATCCATCTTACTAATCTCTCTTAACACATCAAGTAAAGCATAATATTTCTCATCATTGTAATACATTATTCTTACAGGATGTTCTAAATGTCTAACTGAGTTAATACTTTTATTGAATTGTTCTGGATTAGCCTTGATAAATGGCCCAGCTATATCTTGAAGCTCTTGTGAGTTTCTATGTGTTGTAGTAATTTTTGTAATAGCTGATGCACCAAAATAATCCTTAAACTTTAAGAAAATATTTAAATCACATCCAGAGAATCTATAAATTGCCTGCCAATCATCACCTACAGAGAATAATTTAGAATTTCCATGAGCTATTAATTTCTTTAAAAATAACATTCTACTTAATGATATATCTTGAAACTCATCAACAATAATATATTTATATTTGAAGTTTGATGTATTATCTAATTCAATAGTAGATTGTAAAATCATATCATCAAAATCAATTTTACCTTCTTTTTTAAGATAATCCATGTAATATTGATATACATCTTTAATTATAGATAAGAATAATCCAGCTCTTTTCTGTTCATAATTATTCTTAAATCTGAAATTCATTAACTCATTAAAACCAGATACATCTCTATATTTAGCTTTATATAAACTTAAGAATGTTCTGATTAAATTAATAAATGATTTAAATGACTGTCCTTCGTAAATTGACTCTAAGGCGTTAAATATTTCTTTATCACTTAAAGGATTGAATTTAACACCTTTTTCTTTTAATTGCTTTTCTAATTTATCAAAGATATTTCCTTCATCAAATTCAAATGAATATGTCTCTAAACATGTAGTTTGATATTGCTGATGAATACTTCTTTTCCATGAAATATTAGTAACATACATTTGAGCTTCTGGTCCATCATATTGTTCAGCTTTACCTTCTTTATTAACACCATAATGCTCATGATATATCTTATAATCAGGAAGATAAAAATCTGGCATATATTGTCTTTTATCAGCGGTTGAAACATCAACAATATATGGTGCTTCATAAACATAGTTTATGCCATTAATAAAATACCAGTTAGCAATTGCCATTTCTTCAAAACTTTTTACATGTTCTTTTTTCAAAGTCTCACGATTATTAATATCATTAGTTAGGTGAATCAATTGTGATCTTAACGTTGAAAAATCTTGCTTTTTTAAATCCTCATACATCTCACCTTCATTTTTATATTTCTTATCATGTTTATCAGATGCTATATATAATCCATAATAAGTTAATATGGTTTGAAGCATATGAGGTCTATTCTTCATTTCAACTCTAAAATACTTTTCAATAATAGCTTTATATTGGTCTTCAACCATAAAAGACTTGTTTTGAGTTTCTTTTAAAACATCTAGACCAATTGCATGGAAAGTTCCAACTGTTAAATTACTATCAATTTTCGAGATCTTCTCTTGTAAATCTGTAGCAGATTTTTTTGAATAAGATAATAATAAAATGTCTTCTGGTTTTACTTTCTTTTCTTTTAATAAGTATTCAACCTTACCACAAATTGTTAAGGTCTTACCGCTTCCGGCACCAGCAACAACTAATGTAGACATTTCATCTGTTAAAACTGCTTCTCTTTGTTCATTATCCAAACTTCTACCATTAATTGAATCAAATAATGAATTGCTTTTATTATTGACAATAAACTCTTTATTATGATTTAAAAATTTATCATTTAATTCATTAATAGCTTTAATAGGATAAAACTTCTTATTATGGGAGTTAATCTCTTCAATGATAGCTTTTGCTTTAACTCTTAGTGGTTCAGCTGTTTTATCATCAATATAATCAACAATTCCTGACAATTTACACAAATCATCAAAGTCTTTATTTAAATCATATTCTTTTACTAAGTCAGAATAGCAAGAATTAATTGTATTTACGTTTTCCTTGAACTTTTTATACTTATCTGAATAAGTTCTAAAAGATGCTATTAAATCAGCAATTTCAACATACTTTTTAATATCTGCATAATTAAAAGAATGTGGGTTAGCCACAATTGAATCATAACTAAACCCATCCATTCCATCATTTATTTTATTTACTTTTTTATTATGCTCCCTTACCTTACTTAATGCAGTATCATATTGATTAATTTGAATTGCATATTTTTGGGGAGCTGTTTCTTTAATTTGATTATATATTCTTGTAATGTTTGGATCAATTGACTCGCTAACTATTTCAATAGAATTCAAATCACGAGTAAATTCTCTGAAATACGGATCAAAATGAGTACTTACATTCCAAGCATTAACTACGAAATTCTTTATGTTACCAAAGAAACCCACGTTATCACCTTAATTTTTATTCGTTTATTTGTCCTTTTTATAGATTTTTAGTTTTCTACTTAGTGATGCACTAATATCCTTTATATCTTTTTCTTCTAAGCAAACAACTATAACTTTAAGGTATTTATAAATCTTCATTTTTATATTTTTTGACTTATTATATTCGATATTCTTTTTATTGTATCATCTGTACATTATAAAACTCGATTAAATTGAATCAATTAATTCTTTAAAATACGATATAAAATCACTTTTAGTCAAATTCTCATTATATAGTGGAGAACCCCAAATTCTATAATCTTTATCATCAACAAATTGAATAACTGGGACTGCTTTTTCCTTTAACTCCAACAACAAACTGTTCTTCCAAGCATCTTTTTGAAGCAAATGTTCTCCTTTGGGCTCAACAAACATACATATGTATATATTCTGTTTTCCACTTTCATTCGTTTCATTTAAGTGTTTATCTAATATTAAAACATAATCTGGTTCGAATTTAGAGCCATCCTCAAAAGAATAGATACAAACTTGAATTTCATTTCTAATCAAATATATGTTATTAAATTTCTTCTTTAATTCTTCTACTTTTGTACTAAAGTATGATACAAATTTTTTCTCTTCACTCGTACCATAATTGTCATTGTATGCATACCAATCTTTGTTAGACAAATCAATTTGATATGCATTATTAACAAGTGAAGAGGCTTGCGAAATTCCAGCACCCCATGATTCATCATCCTTATCACGCATTATATTTCTTGTTTTATCAGTAAACGCGTCATGAATATATCTGCAATAAAATTCTGTAGTACCCCTAAAGGAAATTTCAATTTTTTGGATATAATCTGAAACTATCTGGAGGGCTTGCTTACATGCTTCTAATATATCATCACTTGTTGGCACATCACCATCCAACACCCAAAAAGTAATGGGAAAATCCCCCATATAATTCTCTGAATACAAAAATTCATTGACACTTTTTAAATTAGGAAATTTCTTTTTCAACTTGTCAAAAGAAAGAGTAGAGTAAAATAATCTGTAAGCTTTATTGGTAATACTCTTTTCTAAATTCTTAAACAATATAGAATCCATGCTTGTATATTTTAAACTGCCACTAGTATTTCCATCATCCATAAGATTTTGAGATACAGATGCCCCACTTCTACATTTATATCCAATTCCTTGTGTTCTTATTCTCTCTGGCAAAGACGTAACATTATTTCTACTTACTTCAACTCGCTTATTAAGGAATAAATATCCTTCTTGATAGATTTGTGTTTTTTTGAAATCATTTTTCAACTTATAAGTTACTTGAATTGGCTCTTTCTCAGGTAATAATCCAGTTGCCTTCAAAGCTTTTTTTATCTCATCAATATACTTAGAATCATCCATACAGTGATAAAGTAACGTTTCGCAAATTGAAAGAGGATTGTTATAATCGGAATACTTTCTTTTTTCTTTATTTTGAAACTCTTCGAATCTAAAAGGACAATATCTAGCCCCTCTTCCTATTAGTTGTGCTTCTTTTATAGTATACTTTGATACTGTTCCTTTTGGTCCTCCTTGTCTGGTTTCATAAAGCCTAACGATATCAAATAATGATAGCACATCCCAGCCCTCTGTAAGCTTATCAACAATGAAAATCAAACGATACTTATTATCTCTCTCATCAAGACTATTAACTATTTTTTCGTTTTCAGGATTTAACTCATTCATGTTTACACTATTTTCAATGGCAAAATCAACTTTTATTAGATCAATTAAGTCTTCCATTGTAATATCAGTTTCATCAAAAAAATTAAACGCATTAGCAAAAATATCATTTGTAGAGTTATTAATTTTAATAGACAAAATATCATTTAAATCAAGATACTTTAGTTTGTCATAAAATTCTATATAAAATTGATTTGATTCAGCGATAGTTTTTGATTTTAGTAATACTACCGGCTGTATATTAATATTGTGTGCTTGAAATAACAATTTCCTATACTCACTAATTATAATAGCCTGTAAAGTTTTTATCCACTTAGATGTGTTACTTCTAAGATTAAAGAATTCTTTTGTATACCCAGCCTCTCTAAATTCGCTTAACGCAAAATTAAAGACTATTTTATCTAAATATTTAGCTTTAACATTGGGATCTTTTATGTCACAAGTGGCAGTAAATTCTAAAAGAACATTATCCCTGTTCGCATAAAAAATTCTATTAACAGTGTCTTCCCATGTTGCATTATCTTCATTTTCTTCTTTGTCTTTAGAGGTAGTTGAATTAAGATGATGAGCTTCATCCGCTATCATAACAATTCTTTCATTTTCAAAATCCTCTATGGATAATGAACCTTCCCTTATCAAACTTAATGAGTTATGAATGCCTTGAACTGTATTAAAGCAAATGTTAATAGCATCAGGATCTGTACCTTCAAAATTATCAACTTCCTTAATTTTAATATTTTCCCCTTTTATCGAAATGCTATCCGAAAAAAGATACTTAGATGAGGATTTTTCTAAAAAGTTAATTCTTGTCTTAGATACAATGTTAGTTTGATTTGTAAAAAACAAGAAATTCCTATATCCTAGGTCATAATAATAAAGAATATTCATGGCCATAATTACAGTTTTTCCAGAGCCTGTTGCCATATGATAAAGAATATGCGTTTGCTTGTTTTTTGATAGTGCTTCATTATTCAAATAAATAAGAGTATCACAAATAGCTTCTTTTTGATAATCACGTAATTTAATGTTAGGAGATAAATTGTCTTCAAGAAATGATGGCATTTCAGCTTTAATACCAAAACGCTTTGCAGCTCTTATGTCTTCATATAAAAAACCCATATTTATTCACCATAAAAAGATCTTGTAAACTGTATATCAGCTTCATTAATTTCTTTTTCCTTATCTTCAATATCAGACTTATTAACATATAAAGTGTTTTTATCTATAAGTGCTATTAAAATCTTTTTTTGCAAATCTAAATCTAAATTACTAAAACTTACATCTCGAATATTTTTCACTTCGTTTATTTTTATATTGTAATTTAAAACACTTGGATTACTTAATAACTCATCAAATAATTCAACCAACTCTTCACTACTTTTTGATGAAGAAATTCTTTTCAGAAAAATAGCAGAATCATCAATTAATTCACAAGAAATAAAACTTCCTCCACCTTTCCAATTTACAGATGAAGATATTCCGCCCTGCTCACCATTTATTACGGCGGACAACCTTTCAACTGCTTTGTCAAAGTGACTATCAAGTTGTTCTATTCCTATAAATTTCCTATTTAATTTAAGTGCAACCGCTCCAGTCGTTCCTGTTCCAAAATAAGAGTCTAAGATTAAATCTCCTGGCATAGTAAACATTTCAATTATTCTGTGCATTAGCTGTTCAGGTTTTTTTCCGGAAGGCAATGAAACACCACCCTCATTTTGTGAATTATTATAATTAATATCTGTCCAACAATCACATACAAGTTTACATATTTGATCTTTCATTTCCCCATCAATTAGAACTTTATGAATTGATTGTTTTAAAAATGACATTCTTCTGCCATTATAAGCATATTGAACATTGTCTTCTCCACCATCATCATTATATCTAATAGGAACATCTTTATTTTGAGGTAATAAACTGATTTTTCTGATATCCTCAGGCATGGATTTTCCTGTTTGAAAAACACTATTTTTGTTCTCTAATAAGAAATTAAGAAATTTTTTATTTGAGAACGAGTAATCTTTTATTGGAACATTTTTTTCATAAATACCTTTTTCAACAACAACATCTTTTAGGCTTCTTACTATATTTTTTTCAGCATCAAAATACATGTTAAAGTGAGAATCAAATTCTTCAACAGGTGTATATTGAGGATTGATTGTTATATCTCCTTTTTTATACACAAGAATCGTGTCTTTTGTTTTTATTATTGTTTTATCCCTATGAGCAGTTTTAATACCACTTGGTGTTGATGAAACAACTGAAATAGAGTTTACATAATTTTCTCTTGTAAATATCTCGTCTAACAGAACTTTCAAATAAGCATCTTCATTTTTATCACAATGAATTAAAATTACACCATTTTGTGATAACAAGGAATAAGCCACAATAAATCTATTTTTCATCATAGTTAAATATGAGCTATGTTTAAAACTATCATTGTAAGGAACTAAATCATTTTGTGTATTATATAAAACATCCCAGTAAATTAGTTTTACTTTTCCTTCAAACCTTTTTAAAATTGAATGCATTGCAATTAAATTATTTCCTTTTATTAGCAAATTTTCATTATTATATAACGAAATTTTTTCTACTGAATTTTTTTTATAAAGTCGAGCTTTTGAAAATGCTTTTGGTGCCAACAATGTATCAATTTTATCTTTAGATAGTGTTTCATTCAAAAAAATTTCATCTCTGTTTTCGTTCTCATCAGTTGAATCAAACTCTAAAACACAGTCTTTATAAGGGAAAGAAAGCGTAACATCATCTTTTGCTTTTATAAAGTTCCCATTTGAGTCAATAAGTCCTATTTTATTCTTATATGAAGTAAAACTGTCGGGTAAAAAATTTGAGTTGCTAATAATCCAAGAAAATTTAACTTTATCAAAAATCAAAATACCTTTTTTTTCAACAAAAAAAGCCCTTCTAAATATATCGTCGTTAATCAATACATCAATTAAGTGATTGTCTAAATTCATAGCCGCTGTTTTAACTTTTTCTCTAATTACTGATCCATTTTCGTCCAAAAAGAATTGGTCCTTAGATATTTTATTATTCAACTTATCAATTAGTGTTTCCATTATTAATTTACCTCTTTCAATATAATATTATTCTCTTCAAGCATCTTGTCAATCCTTACTTTCACAATCTTAGTAGGTTCAAAATGTCCGTTTTCCCATCTATTAACTGATTGAAAAGATACACCAAGTAAATCAGCTAACTCATGCTGAGAAATATTAAGTTTTGATCGCAATTCTAATATCGCTTTTGAATAATTATATTCCATAAAAGTCCTCTCATTTATCGATAACATTCTAAAACATAGTATACCACTTTTTGCATAATATTTCTATCTTTTATAATAATATAATTAGTATTTTTTTTATAATATAATTAGTATTCTTTCTATTTTCAATTATTATTAAAAATTGAGAAAAATGTTCGAGTACAAATCTTAAAAAATATATAAAAAGTAATAATCGTTAAAAAGTATAAGTAAACGTTAAAAAGTACCACTAATCGTTAAAAAGTATATGCAATCGTTAAAAGATGTGCGGTTGCAAATTTATGGACCTCAACCTAAAAAATAAAAAGGTGCTTATTTTTGCAACTTTTGAAGCATTAATAAACACCTTAACATTCAATTTATGGCTTAACCAAGCCACTTTTATACAAAATATCCTAATACAAAATTGTATCAAAATATACTATTCATTATGGTGGAGGTGAGGGGAGTCGAACCCCTGTACACACTACAAATCCATATACCACCTACATGCTTAGTTACATTTTAAAATTCAATACTACCAGGTAATCTAACGAACCAAATAATACCTACATTCTATTAAATTCATCTTTTTAGTTAGAATAGCACCTAAAGGTATATCCCTGCTGGATGAAGTATCAAATTAACAGTGCAGGAAAGGCTGTTAAAGTGATATCGCTCTATACCTCGTTGGGTAAATTAGCAAGCGAATGCAACGTTCATATTGTTTGAACGTGCGAATAAGTTTGTTTTTCCGGTTATTTGAAACCTCGAGTTTTAACGTGCTTAACCACGACATGCAAGTATACTTCAATTTAGCATGGCGAATCCATAAACACCCCCATGATAAATACTTTTGACTTTTA
>Ga0247611_10002181_pt1 | contig 32582 bp, 22 predicted proteins | sample 177DNAGHGhighgp2_FD_192422 | JGI IMG/M metagenome (GOLD analysis project Ga0247611, IMG submission 192422) | Sheep rumen microbial communities from Palmerston North, Manawatu-Wanganui, New Zealand - 1770 DNA GHGhigh gp2 | ecosystem: Host-associated > Mammals > Digestive system > Stomach > Rumen... | reverse complement strand
GAGTAACCTTGAGCTCGACTGTGTCGGGCTTTGCTGCTTCGAGTTCAGCACTAAGTTCCTTGACAAGCCGGCGATGCTCATACTCCATTATCTGGCTGTCGGTGTACTTCTTGCGAAGATGGGTGATTTCCTTCTGCATCATCGCGACCATGCCGATATCCTGAGTATCCACGGCGGATTCAACGAGTTCCGGGTCAATCCTTTCTTTCAGGACCTTCTTGGACTTCTTCGGCTTTTCCTCGGCATCCTTGCGCGGACGCCCGCGCTTGGCCACCTGCGGAGGAGTAAGCATTTCCTCGCGTGACATCTGCGAAACTTTCTTATTGACAAAGGAAGCGTACTTCAAGAGCTGCTTTTCCATTTCGCGCTCGGTCATATCCGGTTCGACCCATCCAAGTTTCTTGAGCGTGTCGGTCCACCTGCACACCTGAGCAATATCCCCATTGAGATACTTCATTAGCTTGATGATGGCGGGGTTAGTCTTGACTGAATAGCTAGTTGTCGTGGTCGGTTTGCCAAGAAATGAAAGAATCTTCTCGGCCTCTGCGGTATCTTTCTTGCTGTTCATCGGTTAATTTTCTCCTACCTGGCGTATAAAACAACCGGTCTGTATCAACAAGCTACAAATATATCCACACGGTGTCAACAGCGAACAAATAAGATATCAACAAAAAATGGAAAGGTGCCCGGTTATCCCGGACACCTTGAACATTATGAGCATTAAGAATATCTATTTCTTGGACACTGGAGAGCAGAGCATTGTAAATGTGTTGCCCATCCCTACCGGGGCACCCACGGTAGCGCCCTTAACTATCTCAACGGCTTCATCATGGAGGAACGCCATGACATCCCCCGCGTGTGCCATCTCGCGGCCGCGAAAGCGGACACTGAGGCGAACCGGGTGGCCTTCAGCTACAAACTTGGCGGCCTGGCCGAAAAGCCTAAGACGGTCGGACTTGGATGAATCCGACTTGTCCGCCGGAAGCTTCAGTTCCTTGAGCTTGCTGGAGTTCGCGGCCTGGCGCTGCTTCTTTTCCTTTTCCGCAGCAGCCTTCTTCTTTTCATACTCGTACTTCTTGAGGTCACCGAGCATACAGACATTAGGTGTATCATTAGCGTTAAGTACAATAATGTCAAGTTCGGCTTCCTTCGCCTTAGCCCTGACTTCGGAAGCGGGCATAATGCCAATCGTTTCGCGATTCGCATTGAGGAGCCTGACCTGTTCACTGAGGATTCCATCTTTCTTGGCCGAACCGAGCGAATATACCGGCGGGAAAGACTTGTCGTTTACCGGCGTAAGGCGGATATTCTTCCGGTTAGCAATATCCTTAGCCTTGCCGGCGGGCATCACGCCCATCGAGCGTCCATTTTCGTCCAAGAGAGTCACCGTCGGTGACGGAATGAAGAAATCGTTAAGCATTAGTTTCCTTTATATTTTTAATAATCCAAATATAGCAAAAAAGAAAAGTCCCGGCGGAACCGGGACCCGAATGCACAATTTCAGCTAGATTTTGTAGTCCGGGGACTTCGCCTTGAAGGAGACCGAGAAGTCGTCCCTGCGGCGGAGCACAAGCCCTTCGCGGAGGTGGCTCAGGTTGTTCCCGTACACAGTCTTCGCCGTGGAAATCACGAGGAGTTCCTGAACATCTGCCGGGAGGCGGAAGTGGTCGTCGATGACCGGGACATACTGGAAACCGTACTTTTCACAGAATGCAACAGTATCCTCGTAGTTGTAGCGCTTTACAAACTTGCGAGTTACCGGGTCAATCGGGTACACATCGTAAATACGGATGTCGTGTCCGCCAAGGTTGTAGATGTTCTTCTGGATACCATCGCCGACATGCTCACCACGGATGAACCATTCGCCCGGAACTGCAAGGAGCTTCTTGTCAAACCCGTAGTCGACAACCGTCTTCCAGAACTGCATCTTCTTGCACTTCCTGAACGGAAGGTTACGGCCGCGGCTCATAACATAGAGCTTCTTGGTCTTTTTACCGGTAAAGCGTTCCTTCAACCTTGCAAAGAGAGAAGTGGAATACCGGGTAGCGATGGAAATCGACTGGCCTTCTAGCTTTTCGGTAGCCACGAAATCCGCGTCCTTGTTCTTGCCATAGATGCTGGAGTAGATTTTCTGCGCGTTGGTCTCGTCGGATTTCGGAGGAGCCCAACCCGGCCACCCAACAGGGTCACTGTCTCCACCCTGGCGCAGCCAACGGTACCACCTGAAGCGCATGAGCTTCTTATGGATAATCCGGAACAGGAAGAACTTCGGCTCGTCACTGCCAAGCCCTGCTTCCTCCTCGTCCTCCACCGGTTCAGTAATATTGAGGAACTCAGTGAAGTCCGCGCCTTCCTTAATCTTGTTTTCCGGGATGCCGACAACCTTGGGGTCAAACAGGATACCCTCGGAAATCACGCCGAACTTCTTCATGAAGTTAAGGGACTTGATTTCAAAGTGGCGCTCGCGGAGGAACTCGAAGTACGGGTACTTGGACTTCTGCTGGATAATCCCCATAGCTTCCTTGACCTTTTCGAGGGGAATATAATCGGCCGGTTCTTCCGGGACCGGCTCACCCTTGTCCTGAGCCTTCTGTACGGCGTTATTGTACTTCTTGGCAATGGAAGCCTTCTTGGCAAGAACATTGTAAGCATCCCGGTCGGCAATTTCTAGGCCGTCGGGCAAGATGGAACCGATTTCGACATAGAGTGCAAGGTCACCTTCCTTGAACTCGCCCTTCTTGGCGATGAGGTTCCAGTCAAGAACGGTCACCCGTTCGATACGGTCGGCACCCTTGATAGGATGCACGGATTTTACTCTTTCGATATGAGCAAGCGATTTTCCAAACATAGTATCTCCTTTCACAGGAGAAACTATGTCATTTTATCACCATCGCTTAAAAAGGAAGGTCTTTACCGAGACAATCTTTTCCCGGGGGCGGGTCCTTATCGAACCCGGCCGGGCAGTACCCGTCCTTATCCTGCGGAATCGGGTGCGGTGCAGTTATACCGTTGCAACAGAATCTTTTGTTACTTTCCATAATAGCTTCGCATTCAGCCGGGGTAACCTGAGGAAGCGCATCCAGCTGGGTCTTAACCTCGTTATAAGAAAGCGTTTTTCTTTTCGGCGTCTTCGGCTTTTCAGCCGTCTCGGCCGGTGCAGTCTTCTTTTTCTTCGGTTCCTTCCCGTCGTCATAGAAAAATGCGTACGCACCGCCACATCGGTTGGCATAGTGCGCTACCTGGAACTCGTTAATCTTGAGCCCAAGCTCGTTAGCCCGCTTAGCCACATCCGGCAAGCTCTTAATAGTTTCATAGGTTATCATTTTACGGTTTCCGACAATTTATAAATTCCTGTATAGTCTTTATTCATAATATAAATATAGCAAAAACTAACCCATATGCACATAATGTACTAATTTCATAGATAGAAAGTTTAACAGTAATATAAACTTATGTATATACGAGTTCGTGGTGGTTCTTGTATATAGGGATGTGTTTTTGTGTGCCAGTTGGATTCTAACCACCACAATAAGTGTCCGGCTGGCACTTCTAATTGAATGTTAGATGATACGAGCCACAAAACATACGTTAAAGTTCGCCAATACCGGCAAGCGGTCGTCTATCGGCATGCTGCTTTCCGAATGGCGACGAGTTATGCAGATAATATGCGACGACATGTGGCTCAACGGATATCGCTGGCATGAAGACGACGGATGGCATGAATTCAATCCGGCGCAGTTCAAGTACGAGTTACCCAAGTACCTCGACTACAATCGATTTAATGTAGATACCTGGCTATCCGCGAGGATGCTTAGCTCGCTCGTTACGCAACTCAGCGGCAAGATACGCGCCATTTGTGCGAAGAACGCTGCCAGATTGTATGCATTCGATAAGGAAGCTGGAAAGGGAAACTACCTTGAGCGTTTGTGGGAAACAATCGAAACAAGGAATCCGTCCAAGCCAGACTTATCCGATGCTGGAATTGAAATTTCAAGTAAGTGCGCTGAATTTAGTGATACGCCGAACGGTGAATTTTATGGATTCCTCAAAATTAAGTCGACTGGGTTGCCCATTTTCAGTGTACCGGTATGCCGCCAGAAACATTTGGATAAGTATACGGATGGCACTTGGACTAGATGCAATGGTTATCTTATCGATGAATATGGCGTACAATTACGGTGGCAAAAGGATGTGGAGCCTAAAACCTACGGCGTCAAAGTCGGAGCCGACCAAGGGTTGCTTACTTGCATTTCCTTATCGGACGGCCAGACCACACCGGATATGATTGTCAAGGCACCTAGAAAGCATGAACCTAGCCGAGCGCTCACGGTAAATCTCGATACGATTACCGACAAGCTTGCGAGAAAGACAAAAGGTTCCAAAGCGTTTGAACGAGCGCAGATAGAACGACGGAATTATATCAATTATGCAATAAAAAGACTTGATTTCAGCAATATCAAGGAAATCGGCCTTGAAAAGATAACGAATATCAACTATGGGCGCAATGCGTCCAGAAAGATGAAACATTGGTCCAATCCGGAGATAGTCACCAGGTTGGCGCAAGTTGCGGAGGAGTTCGGTGTCCGAATCAATCTGCAATCGAACGCTTACCGTTCTCAAAGATGCTCCGGATGTGGACACGTGCTCAAAACAGCGAGGAAGGGAAAGCTGTATGTATGCCCGCTATGCGGGCTTACGATGGATGCCGATATAAACGCGGCAAAGAATCATGAAATAGAGCTTCACGCTATACCTCACTCGACTGAGTTCTCCAAACTGGCTAATACGGAAGGCTTCTACTGGTTGCCTTCCGGATTGTTTAGAATGGATGGTTCGGAGTTAAGAGTCCCGAACTCGTTGAAAAGTCAATAGGTAGTTTGTCTATATTTTGACTAACTCTTAATCCAAGTAGCTTCGCTCATATTAATCTCCTAGATAAGCACATGCAGCTCACGTGCGGCACGGGTGAACGCAGTGTACTTCAGCTTGTTGCGCTCGATGATATCCTGGTTCTCGTTCATGTCGCGCTCGACGACAAATACATTCTGCACCGTAGTACCCTGTGCCTTGTGGGTCGTCATCGCATAGATGTAGTCCACCCAAAGGTAGTAGTTTCGGAGCTCCTTGTACGGTTTCCACGCCTCGGAATGGGTATAGAGCTTCCCCTTTCCGTCATGACCCGGTTCCTTCTCGCGCTCCTTGCATTCTGCAGCCTTCTGGGTAAGGAGGATATTGTATGCCTCTACCGAAGTGCTCTTCAGGATGTACGCGTACATGGTCATCTGGTTCTTCGGGAGGGCACGGAAATTGTTCACCTTCACTTTCCAGCACTCGAGACCGTAAACCGGGTCCGGCTGGTCCTCCACCTCGAGAATCTTGAGGCGTTCCTCCTTGTTGTATACCGGAAAGTACGAGTCGGACTTTCCCGGGGTCTTACGACGGAGGGCTATCGCGGTGCGCACTTCTTCCCCCTCGGCATATTCGTCGGCAAGGTCCGGGTAAATCCTCTTACGGATGTACTTGTTCAGCATATCGACCGCGTTGTTACGCCAACATACCGCCATGCAGTAGTCGGTATCCTTCTTATATTCTTCCGAGAGAAACCTGTTCATCATCTCTTGGAGAAACAAGCCGCGGTTGTCATAAAACCGTACCCCGGAACCGTCTTCAAGAATATCATTATCATAGTCGAATTGGTCCTCAGGCTTCGTCATGTCCTGGCGCATCCGAGTAACAAGCTTGACTATCGGGTTATCGAGAGCGGTACGCATTACCTGCCTGAGTTCAACCCATATCACCAGCCCGAATACTGCCGACTCGGTGAATCCATATTTCTTGTCCTGTACAGGAGGGAGCTGACAAGGGTCGCCAATATAGAGAATCTTTGGCCGGCTATGCTCAAGGAGGTCCTGCTCGATTTCCGCGATAACCTGACGGGGAAGCATGGAGGCCTCGTCCACCACGATAAGGTCATAGTTCTTCAGCTTGGATTCCGACCCGGGTTCCCTAACAATTCTTTCACCCTTGTCGTCGTCATCCTTCACGGTAAGACCCACAAGGGAATAAATCGTACGGTCATATTCGCGGCCCGTATTCCTCGCAATAACTTCCACCGCCTTGTTGGTCGTGGCAGTGCAGATATAGTCGAAGAACTTGCCACGCTTCTTTGCCTGGTCAATCTCGGCGAGTAGCACATTGACGATTGAAGTCTTTCCGGTACCTGCGGCGCCACGGAGAATCATCTCGCGGTTGGGGCCCTCAATAAATGCCTTGATGTATTTCAGAGCCGCCTTCTGGTCGTCGGTCAACATCTCGGCAGTCAATCGCTTCTGGCTCATAGACGGTCAGCTGCCTCCTTGAACCACTTGCACCCGGCATCCTTAAGGAAACAGACACGGGACAGCTCGCCGTCCCCGTACATGTAGCCCTGAATAATGAACGGGGTATGGTCGACTCCAGACACAAGCCATACAATCCGGCGATAGATTCTACCGGCAATGTCCTCGTCCGCAAGCAAAGAGACCTTTACCTTGTGGCCGTTAAGAAGCTCAACTTCAGAAAACGGGGTAGCCTTGTTGACAAACTGTTCCAAGTCAAACGCAGTGTACAGGTGGACGATGCAGTTGTAGTCGTCGCAGCCGGTACGAATCTGCTTCTGACGCCAAACGAACTTCTCGCGAAGCTTCGGCAACCTTGATACCAGTCGGTTGAGGGTATCGACAAGCCGTCGATTCAACTCCTCACGGAATTCCTTCGCGGATTCCTTCCCGGTAAGCCAGCAGAGCTTCTCCTCGCGAAGATGAACCGGCTTCCCGTTTTCCCCCGTGGTCCACCCGAGCGAACGGCGTGTCTTGAAAATGGGCTTCACCAATCCCGGGTGAAAACCCGCCCCGCACCTGGCCATTTCCTCTTGGATGCCGCCCAGAATGAACTGGTCGGCAAGGAAAATGTTCCCCGCCGGGGCATTGAACACATAGCCGAGCACTACGCCGGTATCGGCATAGGTAAATACATAATCGCCATCATTTTTCTTCGTGACGGTGATGAAGTGCTTTTTGAGGTACTTCTTGTCGATAAGCGTGTCGAATTCGATATCTCTTTCGTTTGCAGTCATATTTAACTTCCATTGGTGGGCCAATATTCTATTCAAATATAGCAAAAATAATAAACTCCCGATAACGAGGTCCAGAATGTTCAAGCCGATTTTAAATGCACGACAGAAGCAGTTCATCCACAGCGTCGTTTCGAGAAATAACGGTGAAAATCGCCCCATTCTCGAAGCAATCGTAAAGTCCTATATTCTCAACGAAGGCCTGTACCCACCTGCAGCCCCGGGTAACCCCATCAGAAGCAACAAGGTACTCATGGAATCTGCCGAGAAGGAACTCAGCCCGGAACTGAAAAAGGCAATCGCATTTGAACCTGACTGTTGGGAAAAAGACTACAGAGCATTCTGTGAAAGCTGCGAGGCGGTAAAGGAATATGCCTTGATGTACGGTCTGGACGAGCTACGCCGGATAGTATCATCGGATACATTCCTTGAATCGGCGGCCCGAGGAAGCAAGCTCGACCTATTGAGGATAAATCCACTGCAAAAAGAAGAAAGCCGCCGGGAGAACATGAAAAAGTGTTTAGAAATGCTTAACCGCGGGGAAGACCGGGCGCTAATCGAAGGAATCATCCTAGATTTCGATGACAGTGTACACCCTGAACCAAAATGCGCGCCGATAATGGAAACCGGTGAAGCGGGCGTAAAAGCGCTAGAAGAAGCTATGGGGATTATCGGAAGATTCATGGAGAGGCACGGGAGCTACCCGTTTTCCAAGTTCTTGATGGACAACAATATAAAAATATTTTAAATAATTTCAGTTTCTATTGAATGTATTATGCCGAGGGATATAGCTTCCTCGGCATTCAAGTATACATCGTCGGACATCATCTTATCGCATTCGGTATCGGGTACGCCGACATTCTTGAGTATGCGCTTGAACATCCCGTTAAACATCTCGAGCTCCTCGTACATTAGCTTAAGTTCCTTGGGGGTAAGCACTTTTCCATCCTCGGCCTCTTCGTAGCGGCCCGGGTGGAACATCAATCTTGAATGGGAGTACATCGTACGGGTGTCCCCGATGCAAGTAATCAGCGCGGCCATCGAGTAAGCCTTTCCGGAAACGACAGTGTGTATACGGCAGCCCTTAGATTTTGCGATATTCATCGCGTCCACTATGCGCAGCCCTTCCTCGATGTCCCCTCCGTCGCTGGATATGACAACGGTGATATCGCCCGGAACCTTTGCGACTCTGTGTAACAATAGGATGAACTTCTCCGAGGAATCCTCGTCGATTTCTCCCGTAATTCGGATTATTCTTTCCGCCTCTTCGTCCCGGGCATTGTCAACATCGTCAAAATCGTCGTCACACATACCTGAAGATTATATGATTTGGCATGCCGGGCCTGTACTTTTCGTTGTTGATATCCTGTTGATAGAATGTTATTATCTTGGTTATAGTGTTGATAAATTTTCAAAAACGTCATTTCCGTATTAAAAACGCCATTTCCAACTTGGAATATTCCACAATAAAATTTTCCCGGATGCAACTTTTTAGCAAAAATTACCGAAAATGCCACCAAAACCGCTAAACTGATGTTAGATTTGATTATGGGGAGCAGACAACTACAGACTCGCTCTCCTGCAGCACGGGTGTAAACATTCATAAGGAATGCTCGCATGAGACAAGATACGGCTTACGCCGACGAACACAAATACGGGTACCGCGGGTCCGAAATCATCCGGACCAAGCACGGTGAACCAATCTACGCCAAGACAGAAGGGCAGCAGCGCCTCGTCGAAGCAATCGCCAACAACGACATCATCTTCGTGAACGGACCTTCGGGCACCGGCAAGACAGCCATATCCACCTGGCTAGGCATCGCCGGAATCGACAGGGGCATTTACAAGCATCTCGTCCTGACCCGCCCGGTGGTTACCTCGGGCGAAGAAATAGGGTTCCTCCCGGGTACGATGGATGAAAAGGTGGCTCCCTACATGGAGCCCCTGTATTCCGCCATCAGCCTCATCAAGGGTAGGCGCGACGAGAAGCCGGTAGAATCCAAGGAGCAGCTCCCGGTCGACTTGTCCACCAAGGAGAAGCGCAAGAAGCGCGCCGAAAAGAAAGTAGAGGCCGTCGAAGAGCACAAGTCATTCTACGACATCGTACAGGTTTGCCCGCTCGCGTTCATCCGCGGCTCCACGCTCGCCAGTTCATTCATTGTCTGCGACGAATTCCAGAACACGACCATCGCGCAGATGAAGACAATGCTCACCCGCATCGGCCGCGGGTCCAAGATGGTCATCTGCGGGGACAGCAAGCAGTGCGACCTCCCGGAAAATGTAGAATCCGGATTCACCCACGCTATGAAGCTCCTCAAGGGCCTCAAGCGCGTAGCCTTCGTGGAACTAGGCATTGACGACATCGTTCGCCACGGGCTCATCAAAAACATCATCCTTCGCTACGAGCGCCCCGAGGAAGCCAAGAATCTCTCCGAGGAAGAAGCCGCGATGGACTATGTGAAAAAGACCCACACGCCGGGCTGGATGAAGGAAGAGGATGGAATCGACTTCTCCAAGGATGATATCGAAGCCCCAGACGACAGCACCCTCGATATCAACCCAGTGGAAGTCGTGGAAGAAAGCAGCGAGCCGTCCGGTTTCGAGCCGTTCGACGAACAGGAACTCATCAACCGAGAAAACGAGAAGTACGCCGCTGAATATCAGGAGCAAATGGAAGCTCGCCGCGGGCCTCACCACGGTAACTGGCGAAGAACCCGATAGCCTCCAAAAAATGTAAAATAAGTGCCTCCGGGTAGATGCCCGGGGGCTAATTTTGTATAAACTTCGAAACATTAAGCAACGAGGAAATTCCACTATGCTCTTGGAAAATCTCACTCCGCACATTCAGACAGCGACATCGTTCCTTATCGCGGTGTCCGGACTGCTAGCAATACTTGGTGCCTTTTTCAAGCCCGTGCGCAGCTGGATATCAAAACGGTTTGCCGACAGTGAAGAACGCAAGAAGGAAAAGGAAGAACGCCAGAAGGAAGCCCTAGCCATCAAGGCAGCAATCGAAAAGACGAACTTGCGGCTGGACGAATACAAGGATATACTGGGCAAGGACCGCGAAGAACAGAAGCTCCTCAAAGATGCGCTCGTGGGAATGCTCCGGGACAGACTGACAACGATATACAACCAGGCAGAAACCCGGGGGTATATCGACACTACCTACCGTGCAAACTTCATAGAGATGTACGACATCTACCGCTCACTAGGCGGGAACCACTATGTGTCCGACCTGTACGAGAAAATTAAGGCAATGCCCGGGAAACCCCCAAGGGCAACCAAGAAGAAAGTGGTATTCTGGTCAGCCGATACCGAAAGAACAGTCGAGGAGCCAAGCGTGATTCGGCGACCGCGAACGACAAGGACAAGAACAAGAGCATATACGAGGAATCGACAATGAGAAAGACTTTATTTGACCGGGTTACCCCGATTTACAGGAGCGCGGTAATTCCCCAGTCACACTGGATGGCCGTAAGGCACCCGTACTTCATCCCGATTCAGCCGCCACCGCCCCCTGGATGCTGCTGCCCGGCGCACGGGAGGCCGGTCCTAAGGCCGACAAAGTACGGCCCGGAATGCATACTTAACCAGGCCGAGATACCCTGCTGCATGGTAAGCGAAAAGCCGAGGTTCCCTGTAGCCAACCCGGCGGTACCCGACCCGATGATTCCGGAAGACAGAATGTATTAAATGAAAAAACCCGCCGAAAGGCGGGTTTTGTTATTCATTTGGTTCGTTTTCCACAGGCACCTGCCTATTAGATGGTGGTGCCACATACGGCCAGTTGAAACCACCTAACTCCGGTGTCTTGAATATCAATATTTGCTTATGTATACTATAATGCGCGTGGTTAAAACCAAACGGCTGGCATATTACATACTTGTCTTCGTTTGTCGGGTTATATGTAAAGAAATTAAAATAGCATTCATGCATCTCGGTCCGAGGATTTTCATTACCAAAAGTCCAGTAGCCATGCGTAACCGAAACACATTTTTCATCGCCGATATCATATATATTCAGATTAGGATTATTTCGACTATCGTGTAAATAAAAACAGAACTTCAAATCTCCACTAAAACCCGGAGACTTGCTGCTAAATGACACATTATAATATCCGTCTGCCGGACGAGTACCTTGCTGCTCGTAGCTGTAAATTACTCTGCAACCAGTATCAGAACGGTCTTCAAAACCACGGACCGCAAAGCTAAATGTAGTTTCCCCGTCCGGCGAAGTGACATTGATAACAGTATCAACCGCACAATATTTCCAAGTACCATCCTGCCTTGTAAATTCCGATGTCGGGATATTAGTTATTTCATAACGCCAAGGAATATTTGTAACCGTGCGTATATACACTTGCTGAAAATCATAAGTATAATATGATGTGCCTTCAATAACCCCATTAATCAACGCCCAATGATGCGCCGGTACGACAGCTATACTAGTGTTATTATTAGCAGTTACCGTTTCAATCGAATTAGTACACACATAACTAGTGCTTTCGTTGTAGGTGTACCGATAGTATGAACATTCGCCAAAATCCTTAATCCGGTGTTCATTCCAAAATTCAATTTGCATACGAGTAGGCGAAACATAAGCTTTATTAAATGTATAATTCGTCAATGTCGTACACGCATAGGTAACCGACGGTGCTTCGATTACCAACGGAGACCTAGTACCCCCTGTGCTATGAGACTTTAAAGCAAGGCCCCAGTAATTCGGTTGATTCGTGCCAACCCCGAACCCATCGCCAAATACCAGCGAGGAAGCTTTGTCAAATTCAAAATGTTCCGTCACTATATCAGGGTCGGTGCCGGTTGTTTCAACATATTTGTTAAATGCCGTGTATGACATGGTGCCGATACAATACCAGTTATTGGCAGAATCATATCGAAGCGTAATACCGTCGCCATTTTCGCTACTCAGTTCCCCAAACAGCATCGGGCAAGCAGTAATTTCCCCATCTTTAATATAAACCGGCTGATAATTACCATATGGCGGGGCATTACCTATATTCTGCGAACCGATAGTAAGCACGGTATGCCAATCAGTCCAGTTCACATTGTTAGGTCCAGTGGTATGCCGATAGAACAGGGAATCGCCCATAGCCAGCTGAGCCCGGTAAGTACCACCAACCGTACCGCTGTTGCCAACAAGGACAAACATGTCATGCTGTTCCGGAGAGGTAGAATCATCCGTCGGACTTGGACTATGAAGTACGGAATAGAACCCTTCATCATCCAGGTCATCCCAATGTACACTAGTAGATGCATCCGTGTTATAAATCGTAGGCAATGCGGATTTCCACGCGCCCCTCTCGTTGAGGAACAGATTTTCTGCAGCAATTGTGCTAAAAGATATGCCTGACCGGACTTCCTTGCCGTCGTCACTCGCATCGCTAATAATCAACTTATCTCCGGTTGCAATGGAGACATCTTGGTTTTGCATGAAGCCAACTCGATAGTCAGTATAATCTTTGCAAGACACTTTCACCGCATTCAGAGAATGGGTCCAGCCGCTCGATGTACACATCCACACATCGCTCTTCAAGAATTTCCAGTATTGGTGCCCATCTTTGTATTCAGACTCTGGGGAATAATTAGGATTTGAAAATTCAAAGCTAATAACCTCATTACTACTGTTATGGTTAAGCCAGTTCAGCATATAGGCATATCCATTGTCAAGCAATACCAGCATCCGTCCATCGTCGTAAGCAGTCTTCAATGTGCTAAACGAATCGTTTCGGGTTGCATAAAATACCTTTAGCTTTCCGAGTTCAGTTTCAAGGCCATCCACATCGGCAATCACCGGTCGAGCATATTTAGCCTCAAGATTCCCGCTAGTAGAATTTTCCTCAATATGTGTCAAGAACTTATTGGTTACCCGAGATGACCTCTTTATCGAGTCGACACCCGCATTGCTACGGGCCTGAGCTTTTTCATTAGATTCAAGCGGTTGTTCTATATTCCATAGTAACGACGGAGACTTTATAGGCATAATTGCATCTTCCTACATCTAGTTATTTGGAGTTTATAGTATTTGGCGCACCCACAAGTCGATAAACTGAAATAAAACGACTTTACGGCTATCTACTATGGAAATCAAGACTCGAGTACTAACCAACCCGCAGCACCTGGAACCTTCCCGCCGGGAAACCGCCAGGAAGAACATCGCTGCTATCGGTAAGATAAAGGTATCCCCGAACACCCGCTTAGCCCCGCCAGAAGGCTCCGACGAGCTCGACCTTAGTGAGCATTCGGTTCCTACGCCGGATGCATCCGGGAAGATTCTTAAGTCATCTGCCGACGGGAAGTACTCATGGGAGACCCCGTACGGCATCGAACAGGTACCCGCGGATTGGGACCAGGTAGATGAAACCAAGCCAGATTTCATCAAGAACAAGCCAGGGCTATACCGGGGAGCCACCGATGAGCACCCAGGGTCATCCGGGTTTGTGCCGGCGGCGCTTTCCGGTGAACAGGACTTGTTCCTTAAGGGCGACGGCACATGGGGAAAGCCTGAGTGTACACCGGGCAATGGAAAGCTTTACATAGCACTAGGCAATGACCGCCCGGCAGATACCGGATTTAGCGCGAATGCCACCAATGATACTATAGTAAGCATCCCGGAAGCCGCTTCGGCGACTGAGCAGGAAGCCGCTCACGGTGGTCTCATGACTACCGACGACAAGACCAAACTTGATGGAATTACGAAACTTCTGAACGATGGTACCACGGGCCAAGTTCTCACGAAGACCGCTAGTGGCAATGAATGGGCGGATGCTCCAAAGGAACTTCCGACTTCCGGGTCTGCAGGCCAATTCTTGAAGAAGACTGCAACTGGTGTCGAATACGCCAGCGTGAACGAAGTCCCTTCCGGTGGTACCACGGGACAGGTTCTTACTAAAACTGCTAGTGGGGAAGCATGGGCTGATGCGCCTAAAGAACTTCCTACCAGTGGTACTGCCGGTCAATTTCTTAAGAAGACCGATAATGGCGTTGAGTATGAGTCGGTAAACCAAGTTCCTACTTCTGGAACGGCTGGGGATGTGCTTAAAAAGACGGCGACAGGATACGAATTTTCTGATGTGAATGAAGTTCCTGCAAACGGTACTGAAGGAGATGTCCTTACTAAAGGCGCAGAGGGATATTCTTGGGCTCCACGCATGCTTTACAAATATGATAATAAATCGGAAGGCGATACTGTTGAAATTACAAATAAATCAATCACTCGAATGAATATCGATGTGCATAGTGCAACCACATTTAACATCACGACAGATGATGTGACGAATATGCCTAATGCTATCGTAGAAATTTTCGTTGATTCAGGAACCTCTCTTACTGAAATCGCATTTACGTTAACTTGGACAATAACTTCTGGCGAGTATGCTGGTGTTCGCACTTTGTACTGTCCGGCATCTGGAAATACAGTTCAAGTTAATGCTGGCGATAGGCTTCAGATACACATCTATGACCAGTGTTGGAATGCATTTAGGTTTATTCAGCCAGTATCACAAAAGTAGTGGGCAGGAAGATGCCACCCTTTAGGGTGGCGTAGGAATGCCCACTTGCCAAATGGAAAATTATAAACTATATTGTACATAACGTTGAAAGTCTTGCTGAAATAAAAGGCACTCATCAAAAGGTCCAACAGAGGCTCGTGGCTTGGTGAGGAAACGGTTTGATTGGATTCGGTAGCCACATACATAACGGATTCAAGATGCATTATGAGTATAGCGGATTGCTGAAATGCAGTCTAACCATCCCGGTTCGTATGCCCGTCATACCTATCGGGCAGGCCGAATGTCAACCGGCCAATCGTATGTAAGCCTTCCGTGGCAACATAGGGAGCTTTACAAGCTCACCGCCTTCAGGCGGTGCGTAGTTGACCTACTCCATCGTATGAATATATAATTCTTCAGAACTTTGTTGCAGGGCATAGTATAGGAACTCCAATTGGCAACTCTAGGGGAAAACCCTCTGCTGACATCTCTTGGAGAACTACCATGCCTAATGACTGGCATGACGATTTAATGTACCATAATAATGATAATACAATATTTGTAAATAAAGAAGCGGGTGACCAGTTAATTGATGATAGAAAGCCGCTTGACTTTTCTAAATATGGTATTAGTTCAGGTACTCCTGTAGCTGCACTTTATGCCGCTGATAGCGCAGTTTCTATTGAATATGATAATAGCAATATCTCAGCACCATTAACTGTAGAAACTTTTTTGCAAGCAGAATGAATTCTGCACTAATGGAAACACTTAGATATCATTTTATAATGAATATAGGATGCGATTGGCCCAGAAATATTAGTGGTAAGCTTAATTTAGGATTCGCCATGCGGTATTATTTATGGGATGCAAGCGAATATTATTTAAATATTTATCTTACTGACCAAGATGAAAATGAAATATTATTGGCTGGGTTTAATCCAGATGGTGTAACTGGTGAATCTGGACATACTATATATGATTGGATGACTGATTGGCACCATTATGCTATATCAATAGATACCACAAATCTATACGCATTTGTTGATGGTAAACGCTATACTACTGTACCATTAAGTACAACATATACTGACAATGGTGGTACTACTAAAACTCTCAGTGAATGGATAGGTTTAATGCCATCTCAAGTCTGTGTCTCTAGTTGGGTCAATAGTGGTCAAGCCGGGGATAATGGTCTAGAAGGTTTATGGGCACAACTTGCAGTCTGCAAGGCTTGCAAGTGGACAACAGACTTCACTGTTCCTACCGAAGCATACTAATCCAAATCATTCCAATATTAAAAACTCACGGGTCGCCTCGTGGGTTTCTTCATTTTAATAAAATGCGGCATACGATGGCTAAGCCAGTCCCAGCAGTTGTTTTCGCAACAATAATCGTTCTCTGAAGTTTTGGACATATATATCCATCTTTGTACTACAGTCGCTGAATTCGCCACTAAGACGTACGTGCGTGGAATATCCAATGCGGAAGCCGAGATGGTTCAGTTCGTCTGCGACGAAGTTATCTTCATCACCCCAGCGCCCGTCAAAGTTTGGGTGGAATATTCGACCGCCGTTCAGATTACGTAGTTCCCGAATGGCGTTACGGGATATCCACATGCCGCACGAGTAACACCCATATGCAAGACTCATTTTCTGTTCTTGAAAGGGAATCTGACCGTCGGCGTTATGCTGTTTCATGAATCCGCGTAATTCAGAATGTTCCTTTTCTGGGGCGACCCCATAGCATATGCAGTCGTATTTATTCTTAAGCGACTCTATGTCGGCTATGATGTCACCTTGCGGTACTTTATCCCCGTCAAGAAACAAGATGTCGTCGTCAATGCCGTCGGCACCAAGGTCACGCATCCGTCCGGCAAGGAATCCTTCGCCAGAACGATTGACTATCATTCGAGGTACATCGACCGGCTGACACCTATCGAATACATAGATAGGCGTCAACGGTGACAACGCGTCAATCATGGGTTGCACAAATTCCGGCTGGTTGTGCGAAATTACTACAGCATGCATTAATAACCCCATATGTGGTACAGATGCGAGTCGTCGGTTCTCAGCACATATGTCGCATAGGAACCGCCGTGTGTGCCGTTGCCTCCGCCAACGCTTGCTCTATCAGTATTGGCATATACTTCCGCGCCAGAGTATAATGTAAATGTACTACCGGAATTTTTGCAGAACATTACTTGTGGCCCGCGAGTACCACCGGCAAGTAAGACCTTATAGGTCTTATTGACTTTCAGTCGCATCATGTTTATGGTGTAGGTAACTGAACCGTCTCCAGGTGGAACGAAGATATAGTCTTGCTCAATTTCCGTAGTAGACGTATCCCATTGGCTACCATTTTTATTTGTCACATCGGCGACCCCTATAAATCCGTTTACTGCGGTGCACTGGGTCACTACGCCGCCATTACTTACGTATACCGGGTTGCCAGTTGAACCAATCTGTGGATGCGACGCGCTAGACCCAATATGAGTAGCATAGCCAGCCGTTCCTATGATGTTACAGTTGATTAAGTTCTCCGGGGCGGAATAGAGAAGACGCCCAGCTTGTGTAGTGTCCACCACCGCATGACCATTGTCATCGAATACGCAGAAGAAATATGAACGGTTTTCCATCGCCGTCATACTAACTGCATCAGCTACCCCGGCAGTACCGGCAACGTTCGCACTTACCGCCGTAGTTGCTGTCGCCGCGTTTCCGGTACATGCGGATGCAGTCGCCGCATTTCCGGTGATATTCGTGTTGAGCAGTTTCTCTGAAGAATTAAATATCAAGCGACCTAAAGTACTGTTAGATTCCTTGAACGGGTGTCCGTCTTCGTCAAATACGGCTACAAAGTAATTCGAATTCCCCATATTGCCAATGTTGAGTGCTCGTGCCCGATTTGCAAGGTTTGCTGTATCTGCTTCGTCTGCCATCGATGCGGACGTGGCAACGCCAGCCTTGTGCGCGTAATAAGCTCCCTGCGACTGAATTGCGAGAAAGTCTCCGACAGCAACTACTTCGGCGTCCGTACTCATAGGTATAGCCACAGGCTTGCCGGCATAAGTACCTGTACTAGGGAAGTACACGGGTTGTGAAGGCCCGCCAGCACTGGCGGAAAGCTTGGTCGCCGTAGTTGCGGTCAACGAGTTTCCAGTACATGCGGATGCAGAAGTTGCTGTCGCTGCATTGCCGGAGCAAGCCGTAGCCGTTCCGGCGGTCGCTGCATAGTACGCACCTTGACACTGCATAGTCAGATAGTTCTCGTTATTTGCGGCTTTTTGCAACGGTATAACTTGCGGTTGTCCAGATGAATTGATAAAGACTGGCTGCGATGTTCCACCGGCACTGGAGGAAAGCTTGGTCGCCGTGGTTGCTAACGTAGCATTTGTTGCCGTTGATGCGGTCGCTGCATTTCCGGTGATGTTGACACCCAGGGCGTTGGTAGCGGCATCGAATAAAAGGCGTCCCTTTGTCGCATCGGTTTCCCAGTATCCGGTACCGTCTGCGTCAAAGCATGCCAGCTTGAAGGTACCGGTATTTGCCATAGTGCCGACCGTTAGCTTTGATGCCGATGCCGAATTGCCCGATATATTCACGCTCAGCAAATTAGCACCATTGCTATTATCATAAGACAACTCCGAAGTTGACCCGGATGCACCTGGTGCGCCCGACCAGGCTACCGTCTTATCCGCCTTCAATAAAGGAACCTTGTATAGCACAGACGAAGATAGTGTCGATGGGTTCAGCCCGGTTGCCGTGCCGGCTATATTAGCAGTAATCGTATTGGTCGACGGATTCATCGTGATGTTCGTATCATATACGGCTGTCGTCGATGCACCACTTGTAGGACTAGCCGACGCAGTTGCAAGCAACTTGAACTCAGAATTGACGCTTGACTGGTCGGTAGCAACTACCTTTCCGTTTCCCGTACTGGAAATGGCGTCTTGAATTCTCACGTTGGATACGACACCATTGTCGATTCTCTTGTAGTACTCCGCCGAGATGGTCTTGACGTGTTCGCCGTTGGTATTCGCTACTCCGTCGTATCCCAGACGGTCTCCTATTTCCGAAATGAAGCTCTGTGCCATGTTGTAATTTCCTAACTGTCTTTTATCAGTTTATACAATGCCTAGAGCATCCGTATAGGAACCTATGACTATCCGACAGATAAAAAGACTATAAACTCTAATAAACCGAGGTTTTAAAATGATAGACATCAAGGAAATCGCATACAACAAATCCGGGATTACCCGTGTGCTCAAATTGCCGTTCACACTCAAGTACGAAAACTTGGATAAGAACATAACCCTCACCCGTGAGCAGGCCGAGGGCATCCTCGTTGACGTACTGGATTACATCCGGGTAAACTGCGAAATTCGCCACAAGGCAATCCGAAAGAAAAAGGACAGTGCCGCATCCGGCAAGAAAAAAGCCAAACCGGCCACAAGCAAAAAGAAAAAGGGGAAGAAGTAATATATGGCCAAGCAGTTCATCCACGAGATAGGCGACAAACTTTCGGTCGGAGCTACCGCCGAGAACCTACCCAAGCATATCAAAGAGATAGCCCCCATCATGTTCAATGACGGGAACAACAACTATAACAGTATCCAGGCAAAACTTAACGAAAAGGCTCCACTAGCCTCCCCGGAATTCACGGGAACACCAAAAGCGCCTACCGCGGCTGTCGGAACGAACACTACCCAGATAGCCACGACGGCGTTCGTCAAGCAGGCAGTGGACAACGCCCAGGACATCAAGGTCAAGGCGACCGAGAAGACCGACAGTAACCACTACAAGATTCTCGCCGCTATTACACCGAACCACTCCTCGGGGACGGCCACCGAGGCCGCCTACGACGCGGATATCGCAATAGTCCCTTCGACAAACACAATTACAGCCAACATATCCGGCAACGCGGCCACCTCGGACAAGTCCACTATCACCCAGAAATATGACCCGGCGTACACCGGGGAAAACTCCATCAAGGACGCCCTGGATACCAAGCTGGATGCGGCCGACCTAGACCAGATTAACCTTTCATCAACATACCTGGCATCCGACCAGCGACTCGTATTCAACAACATGCTGTTCAGCAATATTTACCCGATAGTAGGAGAGTACTGTCTCGCTATATTCAGTGATGCATCATGGCATGATGAGGAACCGTACGCTATAGAGTCATCTGGAGACAAGGACTGGGCCCTCGACTGGAGACCATACTTGGTTGACATGACCGCCGTGAAGGGCGAAACTGCCAAGAAGCCCATTGCGGAGCTTAACCGGGCTAACTGGCTGCGCGATGTAGACGGAAACTATGCGCAAGTATGCTGCGTCAAGTCAGCCCAGCGAAACTCACTCAACGGCGAATACATGTATAACCACCTGGTATGGGGAAATGCCACTAATCACTCGACCCAGCTAGTAACGGAGACGATAAACTCTGCATACCTCCCCGACGGCGACTACACATTCTACGCGGCCGGCTTCTGGGAATATGTTAAGGAGCACTGGGCGGGCATCAACACGCTCGCCGGCACTTCGTATACCTGCGGAATCGAGGTGGAAGTCTTTGACGGTACACATACATACAGGTACGGGGGCTACGCGGCCGACGGCACCGACCACATATTGGCACCTTGGGAATGGGATTATATTTCTGACCGTTCAATTTTCATCGGTCGCAATAAGGACTGCTATGTAGTCGACGGATACTCGGAAACCACCGGGGAGTACATCAGAGGCCTCATGGCGAAACCCGTGGAGGTCGGCTCCAAGAAGTTCGACCCCGAGTTCTTCCGGTTAAAGAGAACGGGTATCTCTCCGGGACCGAGCACTACGGTAAATAACTGCATCAGGAACCTTTTCTACAACTTTGCGGGTTCCGACCCATACACCAACGGGGCCAACGGAACGGCATCTACAGGTATCTTCTACAATAACGGCACCTACCCGAGGACCAACGTATCCCAGTACAGCACAACTACATACGCGAGAAACTGCAACTACGACGGCAGCTCAGGCAAGGCGGTTCCCGTAGGTGAAGGCGGTTTCCACGCGTTCAATGCATTCCTCTGTTCAATAGAGGCGGCATACTGGACACGGGAACTATGGGCGAGTGAGCGGTTCGGTCCGGGCGTATCTTCTAACTACAGCGCATCGGCGGATACCGGAGGATGCATGGTGGACGGAACATATTATACATGGAGTTCCTCTGCCGTCACAATCCAGGGCTCCTCGTCGAACCTTTCTAACCAGGTAAACGGTTACTATCCAAAGTTCCAATGCATGGAGCCCCAGATAGCCGCCTCGCTTGCCGTGGAGATGGGCATCGCTGAAGATACGACATTCCACTGGAACGGTGGTACATGGTGGTACAAGAAGCCGTCGTTTGCCGGTATCAAGAGTCTTGACCACGCCACTGACAAACGGATGAACTGCCGTATTTACAAACTGACCGACGCCAAGACGGTCAACTCCAAGGTAGTCCAGTGCAACCTCGTGTGCGCACTGGTGGAAGGAGTTAATCCGACCGGGGACATCTGGTGGTACATGGGCGGGGGATGCGAACTGGTATACAGTACGACCGGTTCGGGGGCCACAAATTACCAGTATTCGTTCTACCTGGAGCCTGACCAGGATAAGTGGATTACCGGAAGCTATGTCACAAGTCCTCATACCAGCGGAACTAATTATTATAACGAGAAGCATACAGACAATAATAAATTCCAGGCTGAAACGACTTACCAAGCCATGGTCACCGATTCGACAGCCGGCGGTCTAGGAAATTCTTATATGAATGGAAGAACTGGATATACACCGGTAAGACGAGTGTCTGGACCCAGTAGTATCTACGGTGAGTGTTGCTATCAGTACCGCCAGATAGATGACGATGCGAAAGGTTCCGCGGGGATTCGTTCCCGTCGGCTTGTCCTCTTCCGTGGCAGTGCGTACAACGACGTTTGCTCTCCGCGTTCCCTCCGTGCGACTAGCCGTCCGTCCATCACCAGCGCTAATATTGGTTGCGCTGCCCAGGTTTTGCTGGCGTAAGCAACTGGCGATAGCATCGCGCGAAGCGCAAGGGCGCAGCCCTACGGCGCAGCCGGCCCGCAGGGCTCCAGCGCAGCGTAAGGCGCAGCCAGACGCAAGACATATGAAACAAGGCACCCGGGCGCAGCCCAGGTGCCTTTCCTTATGGAATCCGCATTTATAGATTATGTAATTAATAATTTACATTAAACAATCCAGTAACAACCGGCGGGGCTACATGCTCCGCCGCGCGTCCGCCCGCGGAAGCAGGGCGTGTCGGGCGGCGGCCGGCTCATCCATCTACGACAAACACCTTGGCGATATCGAACCCACGGTCATATTCAGTTTCGACAAAGGCCCCGGTATACTGTGGCGGATTGGAATCGAGAACCTGGCATAAGTCCTTATAGAACCATAGCGTATCCACGGCGTGTTCCCCGACCATACCGAGATAGACTTCCGCAATTACCGCACGGTCATAACTTGGGGGCTCGCCGACACATGTTCCGGAAACTATCAGATTACGGTTGTACTTCAAGAACTTTTCTGCGTCAATCTTGGAAGTGAACGAGGCTACCCGCTTGAACAAGAACCGGCCATCATTACGATATGCATAGAGGTCGTATAGTTTCCAATTTCAAAGAAAAATAATGAAACTGGTTTGCTTACGCGACAATAGCACGTAGTGGCGGAACTATAACCGCCTCTATCCCCTCAGCGAATGCATTGGGGATTACTTTTCTTATTATGTTGAGCGCCCCGTTCAGGTCTGCATTGACAAGGATTCCCTTTGATGTCCTGAACAGTCCTCTTTTTATTCTTTGACCAACGTATTTATCGTGATGGCACAATTCCTCGCCATCGACGAAGGAGCATTTGGAAGTATACGACTCCTCGGCAGTGAGGAATGAGATACCTCGTTCCCTCGCCTTGTAGGCGAGCATGTCGATAAATCTGGCATGCGGAATCTGTACGAAGTTCTGATTATTCTGCTTCTGCATGTTGCACTCTTGCTTCCAGCCTACATTCTTTCCGACCACTATCGTGGTGATGCCGCTTTCCGCTACGAAGTCGAATATGCGACATGCAGCCTTGTGCAGGTAATCCTTTATCTTGTACTTGCGTTTCCTGAAGAGCCTCTCCATGTTCCTTGTGATACGATGTCTCTGTGTCTGTACTTTCCGTTCGTTCTCTTTTTTAAGAAGAATGTCGTTTTCAGACTTCAATGCAGCCAGTCTCTTGTTGAAAAACTGATTGATTGATTTCACTGGCCGTCCGTTAATGATGATACCGCGTCCAACGTTCGTCCCGCACGTCGCCAGGTTAGTGACACCCATGTCGATGCCCATGACACGTCCGTTATCAACAAGGAGGCCGCACAGCTCGACCTTGTAGATGAATGTCACTCGGATATAGTCGGCACCGTCCGGCTCTATGTCAATCTGCTGTATTTTCTTTGGGTCAATGAACGGAGGTATAACAAGCCCGACATCTATCCCGCTAGGGGTTGCCTTGCCGGGGTATTTTACAAACGAAATCGCTTGCTTTGTGTACCTCAACCTAGCATATCCATCACGGTACTTGTATTTCGGCGGGTTTACCTGCTCCTTTCTTTCCGGGCTTCCCGGCGGATAAGACTTGTTCCTTACGACATGGGCCACATAGGACTTCCAATCCGACTGAACGTCGCGAAGCACTTGCTGGCTTACCTTCTGTGGAAGGGAGAAGTAGTTAATCTGCCTTTCGTCGCGGAACTTCCTTTCCATCTTGTAGTAGTCGGGATATTCGGTGAGCGGGTCTCGGCCTTCTTCCTTGGCCTTATGGTGTTCGTCGAGTGCCTGCCGGTAATGCCACAATGTCGCATTGTAGAGCGATTTTGCCTTGTGCATCGCGCTCAGGATAACCTCGTTGCCCTTGAATGGCAACGAGTAGCTACACGCATAGACATGTCGCTCTGCTTTATTCATTCGACTTGTTCAACTCCTCGATAAGTTTTTCCGTAAGGCGGCGCGACCGGCGCCTTCCATACAAGCGAGCGGTAAAAGAAGTGATTATCGACACGAAATCTTCCATCAATTCGTCACGCTCGTTGTCCTGCTCGTTGATTACTACTATGCACCTTCCGTGTTGTTTTAAAAGCTGTTCTACATAACGGAATCCGAATCTAGAAAACCTATCCTTGTGTTCGACCACAATGTGTGTTATCGACTCGTCAGCGAGAAGCTTCGCAAGCTTCTTGCGCTCATCGTTCAGTCCAGAACCTACCTCAGTGACAGCCTTGGCTACCGGCCATCCATTCGCAGCGCAAAAATCCAACAGGCGATGCTTCTGCCTTTCCAGATTGTCCTTGTTCTCCGCCGACGAGACGCGGGCGTAGACCGCGTATCGTGGTTCAGTTATCCCATCTTCCACGATAACACGCCACCCGTGCTCGGTATGCTTGGCTTCTATCCGTTTCGATTTGATTCGGTTCCATACTGTCCTCACGGTGCACCGGACTTTCTTGGCATACTCGCTTATTTTTAACTCTTCGGTCATTCTATTTATTGTTTATATGGATTACTCCTAAATTTATATATTTTTTCCCGTTTTGTCTCGCTTTTTCTTAAATATATAGTTATTTTTTACTATACGTTATGCTGGGCATCATCCTGCTTTAGCGCAGTATTGGCCCCGAATTTTTCTGTTTCGTTCCCCTCTACGCTAATCCGTCCGGTCTTGTAATCACATACTAGCCGTCCATCCTTCATCCCCTCCGGTTGAGGCCACACCGGAAGATTCTGTACCTGTTCTTTAGGTTCCCCGGACTTATTAAACAAGGTAGTTCCGGACTTACTTGCACCTTGTTGAATTACCGACGCGGAAACCCGGGTAGAACACTGGCCTTCCATGAAGTAATTCACGATTTCTTCCCGGATAGCCTTCCGTTCTTCTTCGGTGAATACCTGTTTTTTCACCTTTACGGCATTCGTAAATTCTTTCTTCGGGATTGCAGAGAACGCGTCCCATCCGTGCCCCTCGACATGCAGCAAGCATCCTACCTTATTGTTATTCCGGTCGCGGATTTCTACGATATCCTGTTCATCCCTCGGCTTCTTCAGGTTTTCCTCAACTTTAGCCCAAATGACCTTCCGGTCAGCATCCGTAAGTATGCCACCTTCCAGGTTCACAGTTCCTTCCGCCGTAATGACATCCGGTCTCATCGTCAGTGATTTCTCCCTATTGTTCCCGGAAAGATTCAAAGAATCCACCTTGTTATCCCAGGATGACTCCTTTACCGGCCTTCCGTTTCCCCCGAGTAGCACCGTGGGGCAGTCCGGGTCGTTATCGATGGGGTCAAACCGGTCGATATACTTAAGCGGGTTTTCTTCCGAGCGGGTCGAGCTATGCCTATAGAACCAGACCTTGCCAGATTCATCCCCCAGCTTCCCAAGGGCGACTTCCTTGATACAAGCACGGGAGAACGAGGGCACATCCCCGGTACACTTCGAGAGGACATCCGGAAACTTAAACAGGGCTTCCTCGGCGTGTTCCTTGGAGTCAAATATTCCACACTGACGATACACCAAGCCTTGCAGTTCCGTACCGGTAGCTATCCAGCTGCAACCCGTACGGTATGTATACAGGATAAATACCTTGGAAAGTTCCAGGGGCTTCCAGGTTTCCGGCTCGATTGTATTGACGAAATGAATTCCATTATCCATATTGCATTCTCCTTATAGTTAAAAACTACGACATTTGAGGATATATAATTTCGTGGCCACTGAATAAACTGAACTAGAAACGAATTTTAGCTGTTTTGAGGAATCTTTTATGGATACAAATCAAGAAGAATTCAATGAACTGGATGACCTCAATATCCAGGTCGTAAACGAAGAAGAGACGGAAACCGTTGTTCCGACTCGGCTTATGAAGGGAGCATCACTGACTAAGGTCGGTGACGGCACGGAAGGCACCGACGGCGAAACTATGCAGTTACTCGGAGCTAACGATGACCCTGAACCGACACCGGAACCTGAACCGGCACCGGCAGAACATGACCCGCCTATTCCGACCCGCTCGTCAACCGGACCGGTATCGATTATTTCCGACAAGCTCGGTCAAGACCACCCGATTCATGCAAAACAGCTTGAAGACACGCATACGGTAACTTTAACCGGTGATGTTAAAGGCACTGGTCACTGGAATTTTAGGGCCAACGAAACGATGGATGTCCAATTGGAATCTGATGTAGTCACCAACCGTGAACTCGCAGCGAACTCCGTTGTCGGTGCTGCTGGTGGTTCCTCGGGTAGCTCCCAGAAATCCAACATCGTGCAGGGTTCAATCGGGCTTGCTGACATCAACTCCGGTGCGATTGACACTACGGTTGCAGCCGGCTCATCTAATCTTGTTACCTCCGGTGCCGTCCAGACAGCAATCAACAATGCAGTTAGCGGACGCGGAACCACATACGGGCCGATGACAGTTGACGAAATTAACGCATTGCAGAATGTCAATGACGGTTCTACCGTACATGTAAGTGGGCAGGGTACCGGCGGAAGCTGGGTTATCAATGACGGTATTAGCGATACCGGTGTTGCCGGACCTATTCCAGTTCGTGATAAATCCGACCTTCGCTACATGAACAACGATACGAAGCACGGTTGGTATTCCCTCGATGCCGAATTCAAGCTCCGCCAAAATGAGGTACCTGACCCGCAGGTTCCCACTTCTGGTACTACAGAAAGCATTTCCTTTATCGATTCGATTACCCAGAACGAAAACGGTGACATTACCCCATCCAAGAAGAATGTCCGGCAGGCATCCACGTCGCAGACCGGTGTAGTGCAACTTACCAGCGCAACGAATTCCGATTCGGAAACCCTTGCAGCAACCGCAAAGGCCGTCAAGACCGTCAAAGATGTAACTGATTCTCTTTCGAGCGGAAAGAAAGACAAGCAAACACCGATTACGGGCAATCAAGGGTCTACCGCAAAGACTCTCACCGGCATTGCCCAAAACGCAGATGGCGTAATCACCCCGACATTTGAAAATATACAAAGTGCAAATGCTAGCCAGCCAGGCTTGATGAGTGCTGCCGATTACAGTAAGCTCGACGCTCTCCCGACAAATACGGTATTGGAGAACAAGCTTGCCGGCAAGAAGGACGACCAGACGCCGGTCGATACCGATTCTGCAACCGGTACCGGAAAGGGCGGTTCTCTTAGGACGCTTACCCGACTCCAGCAGAATGCCAACGGCGACATCACGGCTACTTTCGCGGATATCCCGGAAGCCGTCGCTACTGTTGTTGGAGAAACTGATGGTTCCAAGGGTCTAATGAGCGCAGAAGACAAGACTAAGCTCGATGCCGTGAAACCGGGTGCTACCAAGGTAGAAGCCTCGGAAACCAACGGAAACATCAAGATTGACGGTGTAGAGGCCAATGTATACACCCATCCGTCAGCTGGGACAACTTCCCACGGTTCCAAGGGCGATACACAGAACCAGACCCCGGGGTTTGGCGAAACATTCAAGTCGATTTCCGCCACGGTGGATACCGACGGCCATACGACGGCACTCGGCGAACATACAGTTACCATCCCTAGTGCAACAGCCAAAGCGCCGGATGCAACACATGAAGATGGTATTGATGGCCTTATGAGTGGCGTTGACAAGGGTAAACTTAACAACATCGCCGAAGGTGCAGAAGTCAACCAGAATGCATACAGCATAGTCAAAGTAGGAACAACAAACGTATCGGCAACCAGCAAGACTGATACGCTTACTCTCGTTGGTGGTAACGGCATTACGATTACTCCGAATGCAAGCACCAAGACAATAACCATCGATTCCGATGCTTTGCCTAGTGATACCGTAAGTGCAGTTGCAACGACCGCATCTGCGGGTTCATCAACGAAATATTCTCGTGCCGACCACGTTCATAACATTGCATTGGGCGAAGGTACTGCAACCGGTACTGTAAGCATTGCTGGTCAGAACGTCGCCGTCAAGGACTTCGGCAAGAAGGCCGACAAGGTAAGCGGTGCCACTGAAAACAACTTTGCTGCATTCGACGCTAACGGCAATATCAAGGATTCCGGCAAGAATGCAAGCAACTTTAAGACAGTTCAGACAGCAAAGGCAAGTCCAGGAGCATCCGGCAATGACATTGCATTCATTGATACCATTACGCAGAATGCAAATGGTGAAATTACCGCCACTCGTAAAAATGTCCGTGGTGCGACTACGGCACAGACTGGCGTTGTGCAGCTTGCCGGTTCCATAGGTGCTACGGTTGATACAGAAAACAACAAGGCCGCTTCTGAAAAAGCTGTTCGCGACGCCATTAACGCACTCGACGTTACCTCGGTTGGTGGTGAAGGTAAGTACATCACATCCATCTCCGAAACGGATGGTAAAATTGCACCGGTTGCTGAAGATGCCGATACGGAACCGACACTCAATTCCAAGAAGATGATAACTTCCGGCGGTGTCAAGGCAGCTATCAATGCGCTTGACTATACTGATACCAAGAACGCCCATGAATTTGTGACCTTGGTCAACGAAGCTGATGGTAAGATTTCCGTTACACATGCTCAGCCGGTTGTTGCTGATATTAGCGGTCTTGAGACAGCTCTCGCTGGAAAGCAAGACAATCTTGTATTCGACGGCACATATGATGCAACTGATAACAAGGTTGCAACTGAGTCTACCGTAACCGGCGCAATCGCTGGTCTTGATGCAACTGCAACTTCTACAGATGGTAAAAACGTCCAAGTCAAAGTGACAGAAGCCGACGGCAAGATTACTGCGGTCAACATCACTACTGACAACACGGAAAACAAGGCAAACAAGAAGACCACTCTTGACAGTACGTCGGATACCGACTACCCGACCAGTAAGGCAGTTGCCACGTACGTTGGTGAACAGATTGCAACCCAATCTGCAACCTTCCGTGGCACCATCAGTTGTACTGGAGACCTCAAGCTTCCGGACACTGCATCCAATGAGGATATTGAAACTGCACTCAATAGTTATACATGGCCCACCGGTGTTACAATTACCAACAATGACACAGTAAATGTTACGGTAAACCACCCGGAAACCCGAGATGTTGACGTGTACAAGCGGTTCAAGTATTCCGCCAGCGGAAGCACTTGGAAATGGGAATATGACATCAACAACACGACGTTTACACAGGCACAGATGGCTGCCATCAACAGCGGTGCAACTAGTACCAAGATTGGGAACTATGACGACCACTTGATTGACACAGATAACCCACATCAGGTTACTGCAACACAAGTCGGCCTTGGTAACGTTGTAAATACCGGTGATTCGGCAGTTCCGGTTGAAAACGGAACAACCAAGTTCACCACAGGCGGTGCTTACACCGAACTTGCCAAGAAGGCAGACAAGAGCGCCACGGTGACCAACGTCGCATGGGATGCCACCGCCAAGAAGCTCACCAAGACTATCAACGGCACGACTACCGACGTGGTATCCGCTTCTACACTCAAGACCGCAATGGACTTGAATAAGGTAGAAAACAAGAGTGCAAATGACTTGAAGGCTGAATTCAAGGGTACTATCACCAATGGTGACCAGGGTTTTGTCATCGGCGACGATGTATATGACCAACTTGCCAATAAGCAAGACAATTTGACTCGGCCGGGAGCAAAGTCTGGAGGCGACGCTACCCACGTTGCTAAGATTACTACAAATGAATATGGACAGGTGACCGGCCTTACGGAAGTGCTTATTACTGGAGTCACTCCGGCTGCGCATAATCATGGTAATATTACCAATGACGGTGAAATCAATGCAACGTCACAGTCTTCCGATACGGCAATCCAGAGTGGAGACAAGATTGTAATTACCGATTCTAACACAGGAAGCAAGGTATCTCGTTCCGACGTTACGTTTGATGGCTCCACGACAACTAAGGCACTTACACCGAAGGGTACTTGGGAAAACTTCCTCCAGCAGCACCAGGACATCTCCGGCAAGGCTGACTGGTCAGATACCGTTACCAATGTCCAATTGGATAGTCAGAATAAAAAGCTTCAGCAGGTAAAGGGTAAGCCAGATGGTACCAAGACCACTACGGATATTGCCAACCTCGATGGTACATACAATGCGTCGTCCAACCCGATTGCAACCAAGTCCACGGTTACCTCGGCTATTGCAGACCTTGATTCCACCAAGAGTGGTTCTAGCACCCACGTATCTGTCGAAGTTGTTGAAACGGACGGTAAGCTTACCTCTGTCACGGTTACCGACTCTGCAGCAGCCGGCGACCACGTGCATGGTGACATTACTAACGACGGCAAGATTACAGCTAGCGCGGTATCTGTCGCTAACGGTGACTCGCTCGTCATCACAGACTCGTCCGCCAGCGGAAAGGTTGTCAAGTCCAATATCTCGTTTGACGGCACGACCGCCAACAAGGCGTTGACCCAGAAGGGTACATGGGAAACTATCAACAACCAGAATGTATTCTCAAAGGTCAAGGTCGGGTCTACCGAAATCGCCGCCGATTCAACAGCAGATACCATCGAACTGGTCGCCGGTTCCGGCATCACGCTAACCCCCGACGCTGCCAACGACAAGGTTACCGTCGCGCATACCAACTCGGTCACCGCGGGTACAATCGGCTCGTCCGAGGCATCCTCGGGTGTCACTCTGCAGGTCCCGTATGCCAACTACGATGCCACCGGGCATATCACCGGAAAGGGTACGCATACGCATACCGTCCCGGCGGCTACCACTTCGACATCCGGCGTGACTATCCTCCAGGATACCATCGAGGCTACCGAGTCGACTTCCAACAAGGCGGCTACCCCGAAGGCCGTCCGTGACGCAATCAATGCGCTCGACGTGAACTCCGCGGGCGGCGACGGGAAGTACATCAAGTCCATCTCCGAAGCCGACGGCAAGATTGCCCCGGTCGAAGAGACGATGGATACCGTACCGACCGAAGGGTCCAACAAAGCGGCTACTTCCGGTGGCATCTGGTCTGAACTCGACAAGAAGGTCAATGTCGACGACATGGTTGCAGTCACTGGCAGGGGTACATACGATGGCACTACCCATCGTCTCACCTTCAACGACATCATCTTCGACAACATCTACCCGGTCGTAGGCAAGTACGGTCTCTCCGTCTTCTCCGAGAACACCGCGGTAAATGCCGCCGAATCCTCAGGCGACAAGGAATGGCTCCTCGACTGGCGTCCGTACCTCATCGACATGTCTGCCGTGCAGGGCGAAACCGCAAAGACACCGGTCGCCGAGCTTAAGCCAGGCAACTGGCTCAGGAAGACCGACGGCTCCTACGCGACGGTATGCGGTATCACTTCCGCACAGAGTACAGCTCTTGACAACAAGACAGTTACATGGAAAGCTAGTGATGCCAACACGGATATCACCAGTGATATCACTGGCGCATTCGATGCAAATGGGAAGTTCCAGCCAGCCGTAGTGTGGGAATGGATTAAGTCCAACTTATCTACGGTCAACGAAAAGGCAAGTGCGTCTTATAGCTGCGCTATTGAGGTCAAACTCTATGTCGGCGCACAGGCATACGAATACGGTGCATACGATAACAACCACATCCCGGCTCCGTGGGAAACCACAGAAACCAAGTATTCCGTGTTCATCGGCCGTACTTCCGATGTGTATGTCATCGACGGCGTGTACTCCGGCACCAGCACGGACACGACGAACAACTCGCTCTACATGCGCGGTCTCGCCGCCAAGCCAGTTCCCGTGGGCGTAGACGGGTTCGACCCGGAGGACTACCGGCTCCGTCGCACGGGTATTTCTCCGGGACCGAGTACCACGGTAGGAGGAAAAATCCGTAACTTCTTCTATAACTATTCCGGTTCAGATAATAACACACACGGCTATCCGTCGGCTAATGCAGCGTGTTTCAAGAATAACGGTACCTACCCGCGTACCGCTGACGCTTCGCAGTATAGCACGGTTTCATGGTCCCGTTCCTGTAACTCAGGTGGTGCGAACGGTAGTGCCGTCCCGGTTTCTGAAGGCGGCTACCACGCGCTGAATGCATTCCTGTGCTCCATCGAAGCCGCATACAAGGCTCGCAATGTGTTCGCGGTTGCTACCAAGTTCAGCTCGGGCATTTCCTCGAATGATACCACGGAAAACGGCGTGTGGAACGGTACCGGGTATACCGCATGGAGCAACGGCACCTACGGTTCCGCTAACGCTAACAACTACTATGCGAAGTTCCAGTGCCTTGAACCCCAGATTGCAGCATCGCTTGCTGCAGAAATGGGTCTTGCAGCAAATGCCGAATTCCAGTGGAACGGCGGTACTTGGCACTACGAGGTTCCGACGCTTGACGGCATCAAGACCCTTGCTGACAACAAGATGAACTGCCGTATCTACAAGAAGATTACGGAAGGCTTATCTTCATCGGTGCCATCTGGCGGTTACTACATGCTCCGATGCGCATTAGCTGAAGGTGTGAACCCGGTTGGTGATATCTGGTGGTACCAGGGCGGCGGTTGCGAAATCGTCTACGAGACGACGGGTACCGGTGCATCTGATTACAAGTACTCATTCTATCTTGAACCTGACCAATCTAGGTGGATTAGTGGCACTTATGTTACTACAGCCGATGAGGTGCATGACACTAATACCAAATTCACTGCGGAAACCCAGTATAAGGCTGTTATTACAGATAGTACAGTCGGCGGAACAAGTAATGCATATTGCTTATCTAGGACAGGATACTCTCCATTGCGGAAAGTAGCCGGTGGTGGCACGACAACTGGCGAGTGCTGCTATCAATACAGACAGATAGACGACAACGCGAAAGGTCGTGCGGGGATTCGTTCCCGTCGGCGTGTTATCTTCCGTGGCTATGCGAGCTACGACAGTTGCTCTCCGCGTTACCTCAATGCGAATTACCGTCCGT
>Ga0247611_10002180_pt1 | contig 32582 bp, 29 predicted proteins | sample 177DNAGHGhighgp2_FD_192422 | JGI IMG/M metagenome (GOLD analysis project Ga0247611, IMG submission 192422) | Sheep rumen microbial communities from Palmerston North, Manawatu-Wanganui, New Zealand - 1770 DNA GHGhigh gp2 | ecosystem: Host-associated > Mammals > Digestive system > Stomach > Rumen... | reverse complement strand
ACCTTCGGCAGCCGTCCCTCCGGCAACGTGGCCAGCAATGGCAACAATGCTCCTCACGGAACCTTCGGTGGACGCAGATAAGCTTACATCAATATATACAGCATGGGCAACCATGATGCACCGACACTCTCCACACCCTCGATTTTGGGGGTGTGGAGTTTTTTTTTGTTACTGGCATTTCTTTAGTCTCTCAAGGGCTTACTTGCAGGTCTTTCCCCATGTGGTGGTCCCTCATAAAGGTAATGCAGTTTACCTTATGCAAAAGTCACAGCCTCTCCCCTGCCCTACCTGAATTCACAATGGGAGGTGAAAGCGGTGTGGCCGCTGTGATAAGAAGCTTATGACAGCAACAGACACACGGCTTGAAGGGTGACAATTTTCCAGAAGCCTTGGTGGAAGAACAAGAAAGATGATATGCAAGATACAAATGTGTTACGCGCCGAGAGGATTCATCGAAAAAATGTGCTACCCTTGCACTGTATATGATAGACAAATCGGAATTAAAATGAGAAAAATATTGATAATTGTGGGGATATTATCCTTGACTTCGTGCGTCATCACATTTCCAGGAACAAGATACAAGCACCTAACAAAAGACCAAAAGAAAAGAGTCGTTGTCTGCAATGCGCCAATCGATAGCCTTACCAATGATGGCAAAGTTTATCTGATCACGATTGAACAGATGCAGAAGTTCTTAAATTCCAAGAACAGAGTACTCATTTATGAATATGCGTCCTTTTGTCAATCTGGATTTTGTGTGAATCCAGCTGTTATAGAAAATGAATGCACAAAGGCAGGTGTCCAGTTTTGCTTAGTTTCAGTAAGTTACGAAGATGTTTTCAATATTTCAGTTCAGAATACGCCAATACTGGCAATTGAACCAACCATACTTGGAAAGAAAATCGGCAAAGATTGCAGTAAGGTTTTCTTTGACAAATTGACAGGAACGACATGGAAGACCCGAGGCTATGGCAGGTATTACTATTACATAAATGGCGAATTCAAGGGATGCTATGATGATTATTCTGATGTCTTGACAGGTAATAAAATCCCGATTTAGGTACGAGCCGAGCGCAGAGCCAAGCTTTCTTGAGCTATACAGAGGCTAAAAAGAAAAGAAATGATTACTTTTGCATCGTTTTTCAATTTTGACTTTATGAGAAAATTGTTTTTCACCAGTGTATTGACACTAATTTCATTTGTTATTCACGCACAGTCCTGTCCAGATGACAACCATCCTCATGCCATTGACCTCGGCCTTCCGTCCGGCACGAAATGGGCATGTTGCAATGTGGGAGCAGATGCCCCCATGCAATATGGTGAATATTTTTCGTGGGGTGAGACTGCGCAAAAAGAAGAGTATACGTTTGAGACATATTCGTATTGTCATTCTGATAATGGAGATTATTCTAATGTTTCCTCTCTTGATTGGGACTTTCTCGGAGAAGACATAGGAGGAACGCAATATGATGCCGCCTATGTGAAATGGGGAGAAGACTGGCGTATGCCAAGTCTCAGCCATATCAAGGAACTTATTGAGTACTGTGAGTATGAGCCCATGCCCGTTGACTCAGAAATAAAGGGATTGGTTTTCACAGGTTCAAACAATCAGTCCATTTTCATGCCGGCTGGATACTGGGTTTATCTGGGCAAACTGAAAAATGTATTTAACACGCGCCAGAATATACTTCTCGGCTATTATTGGACATCGTCGCAAAATATGGACTATGACTATTTTTATAATGTAGGTTATGAGGACCTGGCATTTGCGCTTGAGTTCAATGCTGTTCCATTGGAATACTATCCACACGAAACCATAGATAACGTGGAGGTGTGTGAGTACAGACTTGGAGGTATGAATGTACGGCCCATTCAGAATGTCACTTCTTCCATCAATATGGTACAGAAAGATGCCACATCGTCATCCAAAGGTATTTTCACCATCCAAGGTACAAGAATCTCGGATGATGCTAGACATCTTTCACAACTACCCAAAGGTTTATACATCGTTAATGGCAGGAAAATGGCAATCAGATAGCCATTGGGAAGGGCTTGCCCGTTTGTTTGGGAAGCCCCTCCTTTCTCGCTCTATGAGGGATGGCATCACATGGAAGCCATGGCTTGTTCAAGCACCTGATAGGGGAACTCCTTCAGGATGAAATCGGGTATGGCATCACCGGCTTTGTTGGCTACGAGTTTTTTGACTTCGTCGTAGACTTCGGGGCAGGTGTCCTTCAAGTGGGCGAAGTCTTCTTTCTCTGAGGGTTTTGTCCTGGCTGCTTCGACCATGGCCCGGTATGTGGCGGATGGCAACTGGACAAGGGCGTTGCCGGTTTTTTCCACTCCTTCTACCTCGTAGTAGTAGATGACATTCACTTCCTTGTACTTGACGTAATTCTCGACAGCTTGCAGCAGCTCGTCGGGTATTTGCTCGCCCAAGTCGATGGAGTTTTTCTCCCAGAATTCGTCATCATCGGGTGCGTATTTCTCCTGGTAGTCCATGAAACTTTCCTCGCACAGGTAATCGTAGACGTGTTGGAAGACGGAGAATTCCGGTGCAAAGCCTCCGTTGTTTTCCATCACCTTGGCCATTTCCTGGAGTTGCTTGTCAGTCAATTCCACCTCCATGGTTTTGCGGTCGACTGTCTCATTGGTGTTCACGTTGTAGACCTCGTAGTCTACTGAAAAAGTATTCTTGCTCATAGTCGTTGATGTTTGATTACGGCAGCAAAGTTAGGACCATGTTGTGTCAGAACGTGGGACATGCAAGAAAAAAGATGAAAAAAAAACTCATTTTCCATTCTTTTCCGCGGAGATATTTGATGAAGTATGTTGATTTTTGCAGAAAAGTTTTGTGGAATAATAAGGATCATCATACGCAGATACCACATCATCTTTATTCCAAAAAGGATATGTCTTTAAGTTGTATATTACATAATACTGTTCTTCTACACCTTCAATTCTAATGGATTGCGGCCAGAGGGGTAAACTTTTTACTTTTTGTTTTGCCCCTCATAGGCGGACTTCAAGGGAAGGGGAAATGGAAGACAAGGAATTTGCGGGATATTGTCTTCCGCTACGCACGTCGATTTTCAATTACTGGCCGCCTTACCTTCGCGATGGAAAATGTTGGTCATACACGAAGGGCAGGAAGCCCAAGGAAATGCTGCACGATGAGGTTTGGGCCGAAAGCCCACATTTTTCCCTATTTCCATATTTGAAAAATCAGCGAAAACCAAACTTTTTTTGCCGTTTTCGCTGATTTTTAAAAATGTCTCATTGACAATTTGTCAGCAAAAGAGTGACATCTTGTCACTTCAAGGGCAATGGCATGCTTATTGCAACAAGTAAGGTGAGAGCCAAGGAGTTATCTAAGGTTATCTCAAACAACATCGTATAACTAAAAGTATAATTTGGAGGTAAAGATTATGTTACCAGTAATGTTTAAAAATGGATGGTTCCCAACACTATTTGAAGACTTTCTGAACACAGATCTTATGCCTCGTGCCAACACTACAGCACCTGCCGTAAATGTGAAGGAAGATGAGAGTGCCTACACGATGGAGCTGGCCGCTCCGGGCATCAAGAAGGAAAATTGCCGAGTGAGTATCAACGACGACGGCAACCTCTGCATCGCCATTGAGAACAAGATGGAACACAAGGATGAGGACAAGAAGCACCACTATCTGCGCCGCGAGTTCAGCTACTCGAACTACGAGCAAAACTACACGCTGCCGGAGAATGTGGACAAGGAGGGCATCGCCGCCAAGGTGGAGAACGGTATCCTGACCGTCACCCTGCCGAAGGTGAAGAAAGAGGAGAAGAAAGCCGTCAAGGCCATTGAGATTTCATAGCATCATTATCAATCACCAAGCGAATGGGAGCAGTTCCACAATGGATCTGCTCCCATTTCGCTTGTATGAAGCCATATTCTTATGGATAATTCCAGCCTTTTTGAGGAAATGATAGATTTTATTTCATTTTTTCTCTATAAACGAAAAAAGGCTGCATCATCGCATCATAACTTTGCATACGAAAACAATAAGGAAGTATGGCTGAGAGATCTAAAATTGCGATTAAGCAAGAACAGCATCCAAACTTGCTTGAATGATGTCGAGCGTGAGCAATTTATCTAAAATCCGTTTTCATGGTTCAACTCCACGAAGCTCCGCAAAACATTCGGAAGTGCTCCAGCGGCTACGAGAGCGGACTGTAAATCCGTCGTCTAACGACATCGCAGGTTCGAGTCCTGCCTTCCGAACAAAAATGCCCATGGTGTAATGGTCATTCTTTGATAAGATAACAATTTACGGACGTATCGTCGCACTCTTTACAGTGTCATTAACACGTAATTGGTGTATGTGGGTTCGAGTCCCACCGAGCACCCTTCAAAGAAAATCACTGTAAGTCAAGCACTTGCAGGGATTTTCAATTCCAACGCCTTCCAATTTTGATGGAACATTGATGGAACATTTTTAAGTTGTTCTTAGAAAAACAGGTACCAAATAGCCATAAAGGCGTGTATGGATTCTAATAAATCCAACACTCACGATGGGCATATTTTTAATAAGGTTCGTATATATTGCACCTCTAACCTGCCTTTTTTCTTCATCTAAGAATGTATTTCATCATCTGATGCAGATAAATATCATTTTTGCTTTGTTCTTTCAATAAATCTTCGTACCTTTGCACCCGAAGCATCAAGAGCAGGCACTCACAAGAGTGGACTCGCCAACCGAGCAATAGCATTGAGCCACGGTGGTCAAGGTACGATGCGGAAGCAACATTATTCACTTCAAAAACAAAAACGTTATGCAACAAAGCATTTATTACATCAAGTTCGCTCTGCAATTCGCAGACATGCAAATCACCGAGTTAGTAAACATCTTCAACCGCCAGGTTGGTAATCGTGGCTGGACGAGTATGCGAGCCTATCATGATCAGGCTCTCATTGACGAATTTCAACGGCGTGGAATTAACACCGCATGTATATATGATGGGCATGTTATCTGCTTCGCCCACCCTGTCACGTATGATTTGACCAACAACCAATTGGTTCTCGTAAACTGAACCTAATAGCATATAAGGTAATCCCTTGCGTCTGCTTTTGCAAAGGATACCTTTCTAATACGAGTTTAATTCTACTTAAACTTACATTATTTATCAAATAATGTGTAATTTGCAGGTTATATTTATCATTTCTCACTAAAATGTGTTAACTTTGTGGCCAATTATAACAAAACCTGAGATATGGCAGATCTGTTTGAAGAAGAAGTAGAATACGTTGAGCCGAATCCGGCTTCTATCATAGAAAGTTTACGCTCTATCGGATATACTATGGAGACGGCCATTGCCGACTTGATAGACAACAGTATTACCGCTCAGGCTACTACCATCAACATAGACAGTCCCTTTTCAGGTGCAAATACCAAAATCTTCATTCTCGATGACGGCATAGGCATGTCGGAGCAAACTTTGGTTGAGGCCATGAGGCTTGGCAGCACTTCTGCTTCGTTGAAGCGCTCTCCTAAGGATTTAGGACGCTTCGGACTTGGTCTGAAAACAGCTACGTTCTCTCAGTGCAAGCGTTTGACAGTAATTACTAAGCATAAGGGAGTTGTCTCAACTCGTTGCTGGGACTTGGATATGATTATTGAGAAGAACAAATGGTGTCTGTTGAAATATGCCGATGATGAATATCTGCGTCGTCTGAAGGATATGGATTCTGGCACACTCGTAGTGTGGGAGAAATTAGATAGAATCGTTTCACAGAAAGATTCGAATGCAGAGAAGAACTTCAATAACAAGAAGAACATCCTTCGGCAACATCTGTCATTGACTTTCCATCGCTTCATAGAGAATGGACGGTTAAAGATAAATATCGGAGGCCAGCCTGTAGATCCGTGGAATCCCTTCCTACCCCACATGAGTTCTTCTCTGAAAAAAGAACTTCCACCTGTAGAGTTGAATGGTGGGAAGGTAAGAATTAAAGGATGGGTTATGCCCCATCGCAATTATTTCACAGACAAGGAATACAAGGATGCCGGATTCCGCAGAGGATGGACGGTGATGCAGGGCTTTTACATCTATCGTGGCGAACGATTGTTGACGGCAGGAGGCTGGCTGGGCTTAAAGCCAGACGGTACAACCATGCTCCAAGAGCATCACTATGACTTGGGGCGCATTTGCGTTGACATCACCAACGATGATGATTTTGACTGGGATATAGATATCAAGAAATCAAAGGCTACACCGCCAGACTATTTGAGAGGAGAGTTAGGCCGTGTAGCCAAACGAATAAGAAAGATGGCTTACGATACTTATAGCTATCGAGGCAACAAGCAGCCATACTCACCCAAGAAGGGCAAGGCATATATTCCGCTGTGGAATAGTGTACAGGAAAGGAATGGAAAACTCTTTTATTCGTTGAACTATGACTACCCATTTGTAAAAGAACTGCTTGATTCACTTGACAAAGAGAATGCCACCAAGCTGAAACGTCTGCTGAAACTGATAGCCGAGACCATTCCCGCCGAAAGCATTGGCTTTGAAGCCTCGAAAAGTGAAAGCAAGAAGATGTCAAGTCCTTACGAGGACAAACCATCCGAATTGGAGGAAGTGCGTCAAATCCTGATAGAGAGTTTTATGCGTAGAGGCTTGAGTAAGGAAGAAGCAGAAGAACAAGTAGAATACACATTAAACCTGTAGTGCAAGATGGTAGAAGAACTTATAAGCGGAATGGCAGATTTGCTCCTGACCCAGCAACAACCTACGTTGCAGGACATTGAGGATATTGCCGATACCATATTAGTGGCTGTCAATAAAAAATACCCCAATGACAACGCGACAAAGCAGATGGTTGTTGATATCGTATCTGCAGACCGTAAAATCTATCAGTTGGTATCGTCTGTCATGCAGGATAATGACGAAGGGTCTAATTGGTTGGCCGAATTCCGAGCAAGCGGTGCAAGCAACTTCAAGCTTTGGAATGATTACAAGAAAAGCCTCACTCTTCCAGCTCCAGCTATACAAGAAATAGACCGCACAACTGACCAGATCCTGAATCAGTTGGCAAATCCCAATATGACAGGCAACTGGTATCGGGCAGGACTGGTGGTTGGTCACGTGCAATCGGGTAAGACGGGTAACTTTGTAGGCCTGGCTAACAAGGCAATGGACTGCGGCTACAAAATAATCCTTGTTTTGACTGGCATGTATAACGACCTGAGAAGTCAGACTCAGGGACGCATGGACAAAGGTTCTATCGGGAGAATTACTGACCCCGATGACCAGCATTACAAGAAGACCATTGGTGTAGGGAAATACAAAGGGCATCCCAACATTCTGAATCTAACGTCCAGCAAATTGAAAGGTGATTTCGGCTCACAGAAGACAGACATCGGGGGTGTACTGACATCCAATGACCCAACCATCATGGTGTGCAAGAAAAACTCATCGGTGTTGAGTAATATCCTTCGCCATTTCTCACAGCATGGTGTACAAGCTGATGACGGATTCCCTATCATTCAGAACATCCCACTGTTCATCATCGACGATGAGGCAGACAGCGCATCTATCAACACAAAATACGACAAGAAGGAAATCTCGAAAATCAACTCAAAGATTCGCGCTATCCTCTCTTTGTTTGAACGGCGTTGCTACGTGGGATATACCGCTACCCCATACGCCAACATCTTCATAGACCCAGACCCCGAGATTAAAACGAACTACATTGAGGAAGATGACGGTTCACAATACCGCATCTGCAAGGATGATCTCTTTCCGAAGAACTTCATCATTAATCTCTCTGCCCCCAGCAACTATATTGGCCCCAATGTGTTGTTTGGTATTCCTACCATCTATGATGACCCGGAGGACGAGAAGAAAGAGCTTCCCATCATTGAGTATATCAAGGAGGGCGATTATCTGGAAGACAACAGCAAGGGTAAGAAAAAGAAGATACTGAAAGACCTGCCAGCCTCTTTAATTGAAGCCACCAAGCATTTCTTTGTAAGCACGGCACTACGAAGAGCAAGAGGCCAGCGCGAAGCGCATAGTTCCATGCTCATCAATGTATCTCAGTACATTCACAAACAGAATGAGTTGGCAAGACTGATGCAACAACTGGTATCAGAGTGTTGTGACAAGATTGACGTTCTGAATGACAATAAGGCATTTGAGCTTGAATTGAGAAATATCTATGAGAGCAAGATAAAACCAAGCAACAAGGAGATATGTAACCTTTATCCAGATTGGGCATCCCGATTGAGAATGCCAGGATGGGCTGCTGTTCGCGAGGAGTTAAGGGCAGTTTCTGCCAAGGTGCGTACAGAGGTTCGTGTCATCCACTCGCAGACAGATGATGACCTAGAACTGAACACTACAAGACTCGACTACAACAAATATGAAGACAGGCCACAGGAGTTTGACAATGGTCTGTATGTGATAGCCATTGGTGGCAACACGATGGCACGAGGCATCACGCTCGAAGGTTTGGTTGTCAGCTATTTCTTCCGAACCAGCAACACCTTCGACACACTGATGCAGATGGGCAGGTGGTTTGGTTATCGAGACGGTTACATAGATGCCTGCCGCCTGTATCTTGAACGCGAGACTGCTACCAACTTTAGAAATATTGCTGTGGCTACCCAGCGTATGAGAGATGACTTTGACGATATGAACAACCGTGGAGTCAAGCCAAAGGAGTACGGATTGAAGGTGATGCGATTCCCTGGTGTATTGGAAGCTACCTCAAGGAATAAGTTTGGTTCAGCGGTCAGAGGTAGATTGTCGCTCAACAAAACCACTCTGCAAGCATACAAGCTGTTTAGGGATAAAACCATTGTTGAGCAGAATAAGAATCTGATACTTGATTTCTTAGGCTCACTCGGTCATTCCGAGCACAAAGAGAGATTCGGTGTCCCGTCTAACAACTATTTCTGGCATTGCTCTGGCTATCAAGTGGTAGATTTCATAAAAGGCTTCAAGACTGCTACAGAGCAGATGCAGCCAGGACTGTTGACATCGTATATCAGCAAGCAGATTGCCAAGGGAAATCTAACGGAATGGACTGTTGTGTTAGCAAACGTACAAGACAAAGGTACAGTCAGGGTGTTCTCCACAAAGCATGAACACATACAAATTGGTGCATCTGTTCGTGGAAACAATTCGGGTGCTGATTCGGAGTTCTATATAGCCAACAATGCTGCTGTATCTGGCCCAAGTTATGAGTCACTTGACCTGACAGATGCAGAATATCAAGAAGCGCTGGCAAAGACAATTGATGAATGGAAGATTGCCAAGGAAGCAGGTAAGACCAAGCGTAAGACTGAACCAACTTCGCCCTTTGCCAATTGCGCTAAAGCCGTCAGGAAAAAGACACATGGCTTGCTGCTGCTGTTCAATATGGACTTTGGAGATACCAATACTCAGGTGTTCAGCTATGTGCTGAGTTTGCCATACCTAAAAGAAAAAGATGACATTGATGTTGCATACGAATATATGGGAAGTCCCAATGCATTTAAAGTGATAGAAGACAATGACTAAAAGCGAACTGATAAAATACATTGAGCTGACGTGGGAGCAGCTGAAAGAAGACCAAGTGAGTACTATGCTGAGAGTTGAAGGCAGTACGGCGCCATTATTCCTTCATGCCAGAGATCAGTCTGTGGCATTCCTGCTAACCGTAGATGTCAATCGAGAGATAGACATCAAACCCAAGAAATACAACAATGTCAGCATCCATATTGAGAAGCTATCTTCTGAGACCAAAGGAATTGTAGTGTCTCTGACCAACCAACGATTCTTTGATACATTCTCGAAGATCGCTGCTGATGTCATATCGTGCGTCCAAAACCTGAACAAGGAACCAGAGTACACCTCTATCTACTGTCTGAGGGTAAATAGTTGGCGTAACATATTTAGCAGAGGTGCCCAGCAGATACTGACACAAGACGAGCAGGTAGGCCTCTATGGAGAGTTGGAAATGATACAGGCTATGATTAACGAAGGCATTCCCACCAGTGATGTTATCGATGCATGGAAAGGTGCAGATGCGGAGGATAAGGATTTCCAATTTCACAATGTAGGCATTGAAGTGAAGAGCTCGCACAAGCAGGATAAGTTGGTGAAGATTTCGAATATTCGCCAACTTGACACTACTGGTTTTGATGCCGTTTATCTCTACTATTATTCCTTTGCCAAATCAAACGGAGGGACTAACACGTTACCTGCACAGATAGATGAAGTGCGCTCGATGCTTGTAGGTTCTCCGTATCTTGAAGAGTTTGAATCGAAACTGTTGAACACGGGCTACAACGATGCTGACAAAGACAACTACAAGGCCAGCTACACATTAACCTACGAAGAAGCATATAACGTCAACGTGGACTTCCCCAAGATTACTAAGAACATGGTGGCAGATGCCATCCTTGAAGCCAGCTACGTTGTTGACCTGAACGTATGCGATGATTTGGTAATCAGCTATAATTCATTCATGGACAAAATAAAGCAGGCTTGATATGGTGACTGAATCAATGAATAACTACCTTGAAGAGGTAAAGGAAAGAGTAAACGATTTGCTGATAGAGACAGGTTCACCACAGCTTGCCTTCACCCAGTATGTGCTGGACGAAATGTGCGAGAAAGCAAATCTGGGAGAGACCTATCCATGTTATGCTGTCATAAGAAACGACACCAACCAAAATGTGCTTGGAGAGCTTTATGGATATTCGATAAGTCAAAGTGGTGAAACGGTTTGCTTGTTTTACACCATATACGAGCCTCTTACCAACAACGAGCCATATGCGGTACCAGCAGATAAATACAATTTGGCTATCAACAGACTGCAAGGCTATTATCTTGCTGCAGTCCAAGGCCGTTGCAACGAAATGGAACCTTCGTCAGAAGACTACAAAATCTGCAAGTATATTTATGAGAATGAGGATGACATAACGAACGTCCGACTATTTGTGCTTACTAATGGCACTATAAAGTCAAACTTAAAAACACCGAAGAAAAGACTTGATGACCAGAAATTACTGTCTTTCATTTCTTGGGACATTAACCGTCTTTATACAAATCTTCATTCAGCATCTGACCATGTGTCTGTAGATATTGACTTGTTGGATGACCCTGACTATAACTTCAAGATTCCTTTTATCGAAATGAAGTCGGAAGTTGAGCAATATGAAACCTATATTGCCATGCTGCCAGGTGAATTCTTGTATAACCTATATGAGAATCATAATACAGACCTCCTGCAATCGAATGTTCGTTTCTTCAAGGGGAAGAAAGGCTGCAACAAGGGGATTTTCGAGACTTTAAAGTCAAAACCTCACCGTTTCCTCGCCTACAACAATGGACTCACAGCAACTGCCAGTGCGGTCTTGGCGGATTTTAACGAAGACAAGCAGACAGGACAGTTAAAGTTTATAGAGAACTTCCAGATATTGAACGGCGGCCAGACTACTGCCAGCATTTATTATGCCAAGAAAGAAAATGATGCCCTTGATCTCAGCAAGGTATATGTTCAGATGAAGCTTATTGTTTTACAAGACAATATAGAAGAGTTCCATCCGCTGATAACAAGATATTCCAATACGCAGTCGAACATCACTCCTTCTGACTATAGTACAAATACTCCGTTCAATCATAAACTTCAGGAACTATCACGTTCCATCATTGCGCCTGACATTCAGCAAAGCGGGAACGTTGTTCACTGGTATTACGAAAGAGTAAGTGGGCAATATGATCAGGATGTTAACCGCTTAAAGACTAAAGCGGAGAAGGATAAATTTAAGAGTGAGAACCCGTCAGACAAGAAATTCGACAAGAAAGACCTTGGTAGAATATATACCGCATGGCATCAACAGCCAGATGTCTCAATACTTGGCCCACAGAAATGCTACCCTGCTTTTATAAAACAGCATGAAGATGTAGTGCCTGACAACATCTTTTTTGAAGATTTTGTTGCTATGGTTATTCTTTTCCGCTACATGGAGAAGAAGAATCCTGTATTCTTGGAGTTTCATCAGCTGAAAGCGCAAATGACGGTTTATACGTTGGCTATGCTTTACCATGTTACAAACGGGAATATTTCGTTGTATAAGATTTGGCAGAATCAAGGACTCTCTGACAATCTGAAAAGCTTTATCAACGAGCTTGCCAAACAGCTTTATGAGAAACTTTCTGCAGACAAGCCTGACACAATCACCTTCCGTGATTTCTGTAAATCAGCTAAGACTTGGGAGGCAGCAAAGAAGTACACCTTCAGTCTTGACATAGCATCAATTGTTGATGACTTCAAAAGCCGGAATGAAGATGCGGCACGAAAGGAAGCCGGCAAGAGCATAACAGAAAAAGAGCGCAAGGAAGTTGAAAAATATGGGGCTCAGTTTTGGGATGGTCTTTCAAGACTTGGTACTGATTTGTATACGGAATTAGAATATAAGACGATGGGGCAGATTGTGAGCGCATTAGTAAGCAATAAGCAATTGTCGCCTGTTTTGATATTTGAAGGCCAACAGCTGATTAAGAAGTTTGAGGAATCCAACATTACAAAAGAGGATGTTGTTTCAAAGAGCACGATCAAGCCATCCCGCAAGGAGAAAGATTCAACAGCACTCTTTAAGAGGATTCAGAAACTGACAGAAGATGATTGGATAAAAATTCGAATGCTTGTAGGACGGTGTTGCGATGAGAGTGACACGAAAATTGTGAAGAAGATTGCCTCACAAAAAGACCGTAGCAAGCTGACATTTAAGCAACTGTCAGTGGTTTGTAGGGCGTTAGACCAAATCAATGAAAAATTTAAGGATAAGATTAAAGTGGCATTCTGATGAGAGACTTATTTGACGACAATCCAATATGGACAGAGCGTGAGTTCTCGCATCCAGAACGCACTATTCGCTTGGGAAGCCTGTTTAGTGGCATCGGGGCCATTGAACATGCCTTGAAGCGTCTTAATCTGAAGACAGAAATATTGTTTGCAAGCGATATTGATGCCAACTGCAAGAAAAGTTACTTTGCTAATTATGACATCACTGAAGACAAATGGTGCCCTGATGTTCACAAGCTTAATGCCAAGCCATTTCGTTTTAAATGTGACTTGCTTGTAGGTGGAGCACCTTGTCAGGCTTTCTCCCTGGTAGGTAAGCGCAGGGGTTTTGAAGATACACGAGGTACGCTCTTCCGTGAGTTTGCCAGAGTGGTAAAGGAGTGCAAGCCAAAGGTATTCATCTTCGAGAATGTGCGAGGCATGCTCAACCACAACAAGGGCATTACGTGGGATGTTATTAAGAATACTTTTGAGCATGACTTGAAATACAACATTCGCTTTCAGGTGCTCAATAGTCGCAATTATGGCATTCCTCAGAACAGAGAACGCCTATTCTGTATTGGTTTCCGAAAGAAAACTGACTTTATCTTTCCTGAGCCGATACCTTTGGAATACAAGATGTATGACTTCTTAGAGGATACTTTTGACTCCAGCTACTTCCTGAATGAAAAAGGAGTTAAGTTCGTCACATCGCATAAAAACAGAGAAAAAAGATACACCCAGATAAATGGCGATATTCAGCTGTGCCAAAAACGGAATCAGCAGTTTAACTGGCATGGCGATTTTATTTACCATCCTTTAATACAGGGCGAAGAAGAGTATGACGAGTTCATTTTTAATGTCAATGAGGTTGAGGAGAAATACTTCCTGTCCGATAAGGTGAAGAAATATGTACTCTCACCCGGAACAAAGAATTTCAAGACATCTACCAAAACAGACCTTGATGTGGCGCGTCCTCTGCTACAATCAATGCACAAGATGCACCGTGCCGGTGTAGATAACTATGTGACCAACAAAGGCCGCATACGTAAATTGACGCCTCGTGAATGCTTGCGCCTGATGGGGTTTAAAGACTGGTTCAAAATAGCAGTGGCAGATACTGCCATGTACCAAGAGGCTGGTAACAGTATCGTGGTGGATGTACTGATAGCTATACTGAAACAAATGGATATTACGAAATATGGAGTTGACAAAGATTGACGAATTGATGCGCTCGCGTGGCTATACCAAAGCCATCGGTCCGATATTCTCAGAGTGGGAGTTAGTTAAGGACGAGATTCTGTTACCAGACCGCAAAGAAGGGTCAGGAAATGGAACTGTACATGTCTACTTGATGGAAGACAATATGGATATTTTCAACCAGTGTTTCTCTGAGTATGTAGATGTGTTTAGGAATAATCCAAAGGACTCCGAAGACCATTGTCCGCGAGTGGCCCATTTCGTCATGACTGCCAATGTGCTGACTGTGGCTGGTTTCGCATACATGCATTATAAGTGTGATGCTAATATCTTCAATTATGCAAATTTTGTCCACAAGGTGATGCGTAATGACGATGACGGCATGATTGCATTCGAGTCGCTATTTAAGTTTACCACTGAGAATCGTCCGTACTTCAAGCAGTTTGACAAAGAAGTATTTGGTAAAATCATCCGTTACGTCTTTGTTCCAAAGAAAACGGCTTATAAGATATATTTATATGCTGACGAAGAATTGAAGAACTTTGCAGCATTTTGGATAATAGGACAGATTCCTGACAACACATTTATTGTAGATTCCAACTTAAAAATTGAGACAAGGACTATAAAGTCTGAGACGGGAGATTGTTGCCAAGAAAGAATAGAAGAGCCTGTATTAACGCCAGATGAAGTGAAGCAGCGTTTCATCAACTACATTGTTTCTACTGGATCACCATTGAGAACAGCCAAAGCATACGCAGGCAATGTGAAGAACATGATACCTTTTGCCATGAAGATGCTCGATGGCCAAGAGCACCCGTCACCGTTCACCATTACAAACGTAGAAGAGTTGAAGAGAATAGATGAACAACTTTGGGCGAATGATGAAATAGTGAAATGGAACACCGAGAAGCATCACCGAGCAAGTGCCGCATTACACATGTATATCAAGATGTTTGAAGAGCCTGTTGAGGTAGATACAATGCATGATGACCCCCCAAAGCCCAAAGTGGTTCATAGTATGGATTACACCTTGAATGCCGAAGAAGAACGGCAAAAGGCAGCTTTTGCAGATTACCTCCGCAATGAAAAGGAAATGGTTGATGTCACAGTGTCCAGCTATACCAACGTTTTACAGAAACGATTATCAACACTAATCCGTGACGCTTACAATTCGGAATTCCGCAATGTCTATTCAATCACCGACTTGAAGGTGTTGATGAAAATGGAAGATTCTATCTGGGCAATCCCTGAGATTGTAGAGGGGAACGAGAAAGCTAAGGGCAGACTTACGGCTGCATTTAGAGCCTACACGGAATTCATCGAAAGCACCCTTAGCGATGATGAATTAGCTGCTATCGCTTTTGGTGATTCTGACCAGGAGGAGGAAGAGGATATAGTTAAACAAGAAGTTGGCAAGAAATATCAGTATGCCCAATATCTGCCATTGTATTCTGTTCGTGCTGCTTGTGGTGAGTTCGCTAACGAAAAGGAAGTGGAGAAAGAAGGCTGGATAGATGTTTCGACTTCAGGCATCAGAGCCAAAGAGAACATGTTTGTGGTTCATGCTAAGGGTCACTCTATGGAGCCGAGAATCCATGACAATGATCTCTGTGTGTTCCAAAAATATGAGGGAGGACCACTTGAAAACGAGATTGTGCTTACCCAGCTCATCACGCATGATATAGATTATGGCGGTATGTACACCATCAAGAAATATCATGGAGAAAAAATGGCTGACGAGAATGGAATCATGCGAAATAAGAAGGTGGAACTACTTTCGCTTAATCCCGATTATCAATCTATTGTGTTAAGTGAGGATGACGCTGATGATGTAAAAACTGTAGGCGTTTTTGTGGATGTCCTTCATGGCTTAGGTACAAGCCGTGAAACCGTAGATGACTCTGAGCCTCATGAGGCATCTTCAAAGAATCCCGCATCAAAAAGAGGCAAACGGCTCGCTTTGAGAGTAGAGTACCCAGATGGCAGAGTGCTGCAGAATAATAATAGCACTGTTACTTATCTTGATGTGATTAAGGAAAGTTTCCCAGACCTAATCTTGGGCATGGACTTTGGCTCTCCTGTTATAGGGCGAGAAAAACTTCCAGACTTCCCTAACCATCCTCGTGCCCAAACTCAAATTGATGGAGGCTACTATGTATCTACAAATTTCTCCACAAAGGATAAGGCGGACATCTTGAAAAAGATTTCAGACGAGTTGGATCTTGGACTGAAAGTTACTTTAATAGATAAAGATCTACCGGTGCTGAAAGAATATTTTGAATCATAGATTTTTGGGGGATGTAATTAATTATGAGAATTAAAAAAAAATATATAGGCTATTGGTATTTTCACAACGATAAAGACCCCGTCGCGGGCTCTTTGATTGTTGGGGATGATATTACTTTGTCGTTGGTGGATTTAAATAAAAAATATTACATACAACCAGATGTTCCTTTTTTAACTGGAATAGTACAGGATAATAATAATGATGTCTATTTTTTCATTTTAAACAATCTAATTTATACAGGGTCAACCATTAATTCTCAAGGCTTGCAAACATATAAATTCCAGGTTGACTATATAATTTATTCAACTAGCAGATTACTACTTGAAGTTCCTAATCACTCTTTATTTACAAGTGAAATAAGTATACAAAGCCAATTTCTCAACTCTTGGTGTGAACGATTAATAAAAGAACAGCGATACTCAGTCACCACAAATATGGTAGACTACCATTATATTAATCCATCTCCAATTCTTATAACGGAACTTGATTATTGCAATATTTTTGTTGCTGTTAATTATTCTACGCGCACACCACGTTATGATGGATTCTTTAATAAACAGGAATCTTTTTTCATCATTAAATACTTTCAGCCAATTGAAGTGAAAGACTGTTTTGGTTTAATAAAGCAAATAGAGCATTTTATTACTCTACTGGCATCCATTCCATTTTCAAATGATACTTTAACTTTTAAAATAGAAGAAATAGACTGTGTTTGCATTCAAAATATCAAAATAAGGCATTATAATTTCAGTCAAACACCTAATGACTATAAGTCAACAAGCTCTGTTGTAGACGTATTGGACAGCCAAGTTTTTATGCATTGGATTAAGTTCTATGAAGAAGAATCAAATGCACTTACTTTGTTCTTTAATACAATATACAACGAAGAACTTTCAGACGAATTGAGGATTATTTGTTACTCTTCTGTTTTAGAGGAATTAACCAAGAGATTCTTTTCCTCCAATAAAATATTACCTTTGACAAAGAGACGAAAGAGGCTTGAACATATTGTCTCTATTCTTAAATCAGATAATCACCTGAATGAAGCCAACGATTTAAAGACTGGATATCTGGATAAAGATGAAACCTTCGAGGTTAGACTACTTAACCTGCTGCAAAAGTACCATGATGTATGGGATTTGATAAATATAGAGGAGTTCGCCACGAAATCTGTATTGACTAGAAATTTTCTTGTACATCGACAAATACAAGACAAAATGGCTAACTATATATATCAACAAGGAGAATATAACAAACTTGCACGAATACTCAGGTATATTATTTCTGCCACCTTACTAAAAGAAATAGGATACAGTACAAACGAAGTGAAACGTATTCTAACACTATTGAGTAGTGTATGGACATACGATGATTATATAAAAGTACATCCTATACAAAATACAAAGACATAGTGATAAAACGTTTATAAGATATGATCATATACGAAACATTCAATAATCTGCGCTACCATTACGAGAATGAGGTGGTGGAGTTCAAGAAGGCGGAGAACAGCTTTAGCTTTGACGACTTGGGCAAGTATTTCTCGGCACTGAGCAATGAGGCTAACCTGAGGGAGAAGGACTTTGCTTGGCTGGTGTTCGGTGTGCATGACAAAACGCGGGAGATACTGGGTACTTCGTATAAGAACGGGATGAAGAGCCTGCAAAGACTAAAGTTTGACTTGTCGCAGCATACCACCGACGGAAATACCTTCAGGGACATCTTCGAACTGGAGGTTGAAGGTAAGCGGGTGCTGATGTTCCAGATTCCGGCCGCTCCTCGTGGTATTCCTATGGCTTGGCAAGGACATTTCTATGCCCGTCGTGGTGAGAGTTTGGTGGCTCTCGACATGAGTAAGTATGAGGAGATCCGCAGGCAGAGGGTGAATGAGGACTGGACTGCAAAGGTCGTTGCAGATGCCACAATAGACGACCTTGACAAAGAGGCAATCGCAAAGGCTCGCGAAGGATATAAGCAACGTTATCCAAAGCTTGCAAAGGAATGTGACGGCTGGGAAGACAAGGTATTTCTTGACAAGGCTGGGCTGACAATCGACGGAAAAGTGACGCGCACAACGTTGTTGTTAGTAGGCAAGGAAACTGCTGCTCATAAACTGAATCACATAGCTCAGATTGTGTGGAAGTGTTTTCAGGATGGGCAGGTGTTTGGCGACATTTATACCATCCCGTTTGTTCTCACGACAACTGAGCTGCTTGGCAGAATACGCAACTACCGTTTCAAGATTTATCCAAAGGATTCGTTGATACCAGCGGAGGTTTGGAAGTATGATACGGAGAGCATACTCGAAGGTATGCACAACTCGATAGCCCACCAAAAATATGAGAAGAATGCCAGGATTATTGTGACTGAGAATATGGATTCGTTGAAGTTTCAGAATGATGGAAGCTTCTATGAGGGGGACTACAAAGAGTATATCACTGGTGAGAAGACTCCCAAGAACTATCGTAATCCTGCACTTGTAAAGGCTATGGTGAACATCAGAATGATAGACACGCAAGGCTATGGTATACACAAGATGTACCAGAGTCAGAAAGACCGCTATCTTCCGATGCCAGACTACGACCTGTCAACTGCGGATGAAGTCATTCTCAATCTGCCTGGTACCATCATCGATGAGAACTACAGTCTGATGCTGCTTGCCAATCAGGACATGTCTCTAACAGATGCAGTGTTACTGGATCAGGTGCAGAAAGGTAAGCCAATCAGCGACGAGGCTATTAAGATGCTGAGGAAGAAAGGGCTGATAGAAGGTCGTAAGCCTCATTTGTTTGTCTCAAAGCAGATCGCTAAGGCGACTAATACGCAGGTGGAATATACTTTGAAAAAGGGATTTAACGACGCAGAATGTCAGCAGTGGGTTATGAAAGCCCTGAACGACCATAAGGTGCTGAGCAGGAAGCAGATTAACGAACTGCTGTGGAACAAACTTCCCATGGACTTTACAGAAGAACAAAAGATGTCAAAGATAAAGAACCTGCTTTATAAGATGCACAAGAACGATGAAATCTGGCTTGACGAAGACAGGATGTGGCATCGAAAAGAATCTTAGACGAGTTTAGACGGGATTAGACGAAAATTTAGACGAGTTTAGACGGAAAATTTAAGCGAGATTACGTGACTTTTAAGCGGGATTTCAAGCGAGAATCTTCTGGATCCCTTTTATTTAGGGCATTTCTCGACAAGTAAATTTACGTAGCATTAAGCGAGAATTACGTGAAATTTAGACGAGTTTAGACGAGAATTTAGACGGGATTAGACGAAATCCAAGACGAGAAAAGAGGTAGAGAGGGCACTGTAACCTACTCCACCTCTTTATATATAAAGAATATCTACCAGCCTAAGCCCTTCTTCTTTGTACCATCCCAGTTGGTCAACTCGTCTGCATTGCCGTTGCTGCCACCAACAGACTGACCTCCCATAGAGACTTTCATTTCAGAAGCCAGTTGACCGATGCGAAGTACAGCCGTGTCCCACATGAATTGAGAGATAGATCCAACGGTCTTCTCTGCAACCTCAGCGATGTTGTTGGCTGCGGTCTTACGGTCTGCCTCGCTAACAGGATTGAGACCTTCAAGCTGACACTTCGCAATGATGCCCTGACCAATGACACGCTCGTCGTCGCGACTAAAGATGGAGGCTCTGCTATGGGCACCTATTGGCAGCATTGAGGATGGAACGAGAGGGAGAAGGAACAATTCGTTTCCGTTCCGGCTCCTTGCATTCCTCGGCTGCTTTCTCCACCACCTTTGGGGGAGTGACAAGCGGTGTCACCAGGTCGGCGTTCACTTTCAGTTGAGCGAAAGTATAGGTTCGCTCCTTGCCATCCTCGATGGTGACAGTCACGCCCCATCCCTTCTTCTGCTCGCAAAGGGTCATTCCCTCTGCCTTCAACCGACTGGAGAAGTCGGCGGCGGTAGCCTCCTTGGCAATCTTCTCTATGAGTCTGCGAAGCATCGCCTTGCGTCTATTGGCTCTTTCCACGGCATCCCTACGCCTCATGCGATCCTGGATGTCAGCCATCGTGCTCGACTGTCGGCTGCGCACACTCCGAGTGGCCTTTCTCCCGGAATCACGTTTGCCGCTGGCCACCTGATGGGCTATCTCGTTCCTCAACGCCTTTGGTGCTGCCTTCAGTCCGTAGTCCTCAGACACCATGGCTGCGGCACGGATGGCGTTTTTCTTGATAAAGCTGTCGTTGATGTGCTTCCCGTCAATGGTGGTGGTGAGCACAGTCATGTGGAAATGCTCATTATTAGTGTTGCCATGCCGAGCCACCACGAAGGGACAGTCGGTGATGTTCGTGCCTCGTTTTTCCATCTCGGCGATGACCGCCTTGATGACCTCACGCAAGAACTTGAACCGACTCTCGGCATCCATTTGTCGTAATTTTTCAGTATCCTCATCATCGAATGACAGGATGAAATTATATGCCTTCACCTTGTATGAAGGCCAGATGATTGATGACCTCTTTGAAGGCGGCAGTCTCTGGGATTTTCTTTGATATGAGTTTCTTTTCGAGTTCGATATTCGGGTCTCCATCGGCAATGCTATAGTCGGTTTCTGATTCTAAGGATTCCTGAAGGCTGTTATTCCTATATTTTGGTAGAAGAACAAGAAAGACGATTTGTCTGAAACAAAAGTGTGTTCCATAGAGAGGATTCATCGAAAAAAATATTACCTTTGCATACATTTTGACAGTTAATACGAAATTTAGGTGCGAGCCGAGAGCAGAGCCAGAAATCGGAGAAATCCACTTTTGCAGAATCAAGTAAAACTATATATTCGTAAACCACATGGAACATTTTAACAGAACAAGAAAAATTGACGCTCATACCCATATTGGTGCATTCGGCAGTCCGTTCAACATTGACTTCAACGTAGAACGTCTGCTCCAACAAATGGATGAATACAATATCGAAAAGACCATTTTATGCTCTTCCAGTGCCTACTCGAATGAAGATACGCTTGAAGCATACGAACGACATCCAGACAAAATCATCCCGCTGATGTGGGTGAATTGCGCACAAGGGCAACCTGCCTACGACCAGTTGGAGCATTATCTTCGGGAAGAGGGTTTCGCCGGTGCAAAGTTGCAGTCGCTCTTCGATGGCTACACTGCCGACGCCCCGTGTGTAGATCCAGTCGCAGAGTTGTGCGAGGCGTATGGCAAGCCGTTGTTTGTTCACTCCGGGCATCCGCCATTCTCACTTCCCTGGCAGATAGGCTTACTGGCAGAACGCCATCCACAGTTGCCGATAGTGATGATTCATATGGGGCATGCCCATGGCGTCTATGTAGACGCTGCCATAACGATGGCTCGCAGATATGACAACATCTGGCTGGAAACGTCGGGAACGTCAATGAGCTGTCAAATCAAGAATGCCTATGATACTGTTGGGCATGACAGGGTGATGTTTGGCATTGACTCTCCTTTCCATCATCCCACGGTCGAGATTCAAAAAGTGATGGCGTGTGGCGTTGATGAAAGCGGATTGGAAAACATATTCTACAATAATGCCAAAGCGTTTATGAAACTATAGCCCTGCCATGACTCGGGCATATTTGGGAAATGAAAAAGCGTTTGCAAAACATAATGCTGCAATTGGTTATAACAGTTTACGACAGAAGAGAACGACATCGGCATCTTTGCCATCTCGACGTTCAACACTACTCTATACTAATTAATACGGCAGAAGGCGCGGGGCCACTCACCTTCTGTCCCGTCTGCTTCCATTCGCAGGCATATTTCGAAATTAACGCAAAAAACGACTAAGATGATTAAAGAATCTGCAGGCATTGCCATCATATCTGGCGAGCGAAACATCACTTACTCTGAACTCCTTCAGCGCATCGCGCTATACAGCCAGAAGTCACCCATGAAATCTGGTGAACGGACGCTCATATTCTCGGAAAACCGTGAAGGATGGATTTACGCCTTCTACTCGGTATGGGCAAACCATGGCATCGCTGTTCCCGTGGATGCTTCCTCTACGGTCAGCGATGTGGCTTATATCATCAACGACTGCGACCCTGTGAGCGTATGGACTTCGCGCGAGAAGATGGAGGTGATGAAGGCGGCCATCAAAGAAACGGGCAAGCCGCTGGATATACATCTGATAGACGACTACGAAACGGCACAAACAGACGGCACGAAAGCAGAGATTACATGCAAGGAGGAAGATACGGCCCTCATAATTTATACTTCAGGTACGACGGGGTCGCCCAAGGGAGTGATGCTCTCGTTCCAGAATATCTTGGTCAATGTCCATGCCGTCTCAAAGGAAGTGCCAATCTTCACGCCTGAGCGTCGCACACTCATCCTGTTGCCCCTGCATCATGTGCTGCCCTTGGTGGGAACAGTGGTGATGCCACTCTATGTGGGTGGAGGTGTGGCCATCTGCCCATCGATGTCAGGCCCCGACATCATGGACACCATGCAGAGAGGCAAGATAGCCATCATGATTGGTGTCCCGCGACTATGGAAGACGCTCTATGGAGGCATCAAGAAGAAGATTGATGCCAGTGCCCTCACACGCGGACTTTTCAGTCTCTGTGCCCGTATAAACAGCGTGGCTTTCTCCCGCTTCATCTTCAAGGCCGTCCACAAGAAGATGGGCGGACACATCAAGTATCTGGTCAGCGGAGGTGCAGCCCTGGAGCGCGAGATAGCACTGGGATTGCAGACACTGGGCCTGGAACTGCTCGAAGGCTACGGCATGACTGAGGCAGCCCCCATGATAGCCTTCACCCGGCCCGGCGATTTGGTTCCCAACTGCGTGGGCAAGCCACTGCCGGCCATGGAATGCAAGATTCAGAACGGTGAAGTCTGCGCCAAGGGTCCCAACGTCATGCAGGGTTACTACAACCGACCTCATGAGACGGCAAGTGTCATCGACAAGGATGGTTTCCTGCACACGGGCGACCTCGGCCACTTCGACGACCACGGGCGCCTCTATCTCACAGGCCGCAGCAAGGAGATTATCGTACTTTCCAATGGCAAGAATGTGCAGCCCAGCGAGATAGAATACAAACTGGAGAAATACACAGAGCGCGTGAAGGAAACAGCCGTTGTACAGGATGGCGACATGCTGCGCGCCATCATCGTGCCCCAGGAGGAATGGGCCAGGAACCTGACGGATGAAGAGGTGGAAGAGACACTGAAGCGCGAGGTGCTGGAACCCTACAACCTCACGGTGACCAACTACAAGAAGCTCATGAGTCTGTTGGTCTATCGTGGTGAGCTGCCTCGTACCAGACTGGAGAAACTGCAGCGCTACAAGCTCAAAGACATCCTTGCCTCAGGCACGTCGGCCAACTGTCAGGAGAAACCTATAGAGGAAGCTGAGGAGCCCACCTTTGAGGAATACCACATCCTGAAGACATATATCGAGGAAGAGAAACAGATACAGCTACACCCCACCGACCACATCGAGACCGACCTGGCCTTCGACTCGCTGGACATGGTGGTACTTCAAGGTTTTATCGAGCAGACCTTCGGCACCAACATCAATGCAGCCGACATGCCTGGCTTCAAGAATATCCAGGCATTGGCGGAACACGTGGCCTATAGCAAGACTCGCATGGAGGTGAAGATTGAGGACTGGCATGAGTTCCTGAACACCGACTCTTCCCACTTGGAGCTGCCACAGGGCAACCTCGGCATGCCGCTGCTTCTGAAATCATCCCGCCCGCTGTTCAAAGTCTACAACCGTCTTTCATTCAAAGGTACTGAAAACATTCCGGCTCACGGTCCGATAATCATCACCCCCAACCATCAGAGTTATCTCGACGGTGCACTGGTCTCTATCGGACTTCCCATGAAGATACTCAAGGACAGCTACTTCTATGCCACAGAAGAACACGTGCGGGGGACTCTCCGCCAGTATTATGCACGCCACAACAACATTATCATCATGGAACGGGGCAATCTACGCGACTCCATTCTCAAACTGGCCGAGGTACTCAAACGAGGCAAGAATGTGATTATCTTCCCTGAAGGTTCACGTACCCGCACTGGAAAACTGACCGATTTCAAGAAGACCTTTGCCATCCTCAGCCGCGAGCTGCAAGTCCCTATTCTGCCTGTGTGCATCAGAGGGGCTTTCGAGGCATTGCCACGCTCCAGGCATTTCGTCTCGCCACACAAGATTGAGGTTGAATTTCTGACGCCTGTCGTTCCTGACAGCAATCTTTCATACGACGAGATTGCCAATCAGGTGAAGCAGCTCATTAACAAAAGGACACTCGACGCCACGAAGGATAGTGAGTGAAAATATTCACGAGAAATCCCTTCATTCTATAGTGGATGATGGATAATCCCGACCTCGTTGGTCAGTTGCGTCCTTTGATGGCCTACGACTTGAGCAGCACCCACCAGATGCGCTGGATAGAGGCCGACAACGACTACACCCCCCAGGTGCTTTACCGCTATGGTTTCCAATGGCCCATCACAGCCCGCTCGTATGTCCACCGCTTTGTCGACACCATCATTGGCTTCGACTATTTAAATGTCAATGAGCGGCAGTGACTGGCCGGAAGTGGCAGATGGTGCGTATCTACAGGAACAACTATCCACAAAAAAACAAAATATATCTATGCGTAATTCAATCTTTATTATGTTAGGTACCTGTCTCATGCTCATCGCTTGCGGACAGCAGAATCAGAAAGAAACGAATATGGAATTTACCGACAACGTGAAAGCGGCACTTGCCGATAGTGGCCGCATCAGTTTGGACAGCCTTCAGTGGACACGGGAACCATCAGGTTTTGAAGTGAAAGGCGATACCATCCGCATCACCACCGCTCCGAAGACCGACCTTTGGCAGCGGACGTACTATCACTTCCAAAACGACAATGCGCCCGTGCTTCAGATGAAGACCCGCGAGAAGTTCTTCAGCTTCGTGGTGAAGACCGACTTCACGGGCAGTCACCATCGCTTTGACCAGTGCGGTGTCGTAATGTACCTTGACAGCGAGAACTGGTTGAAGGGCTCGGTGGAATACGAGAACGAGGAGTTCCAGCACCTGGGCAGCGTGGTGACGAACAACGGCTATTCCGATTGGGCCACAACGGCTATCCCCGCCGATGTAAAGACGATGTGGTACCGATTCTCCCGCCGCGAAGACGACTACTGCATCGAGTGCTCTGCCGATGGCCAGACGTTCAGCCAGATGCGCATCTGCCACATGTATGCCGGAGCCGATGAGATCAGCTTTGGCATCTATGCATGTTCGCCAGAAGAGTCATCATTCACGGCTATTTTCTCGGATATGAAGATTACCGAGTGCGCATGGAAAGCCCACGACGGCCAGCAGCCGGATGAGAAATGAAACAAAAAAAGCAGAGATGAACAAAAAAGTAATCATTGCCCTTCTCTTTGCCCTCGTTGCCATGACGGGATGGGCACAGACAAAGGTGTGGAATGAAATTGTGACGGGATATGCCAACACGCCCGTCATCAATGTTACCAAAGTGGAGATTTACAACGACCGCACAGAGGTGTCCTTACATATAGACCTGCCGCCACAAACGGCTGGGGAGAAGATACCCATCGCATCGAAAACCATACTTCGGGCAGATGGGAAGGAATATGCCGTGAAGGGTGCAAGGGTGATTTCTCTGAACGAACTATATACTGTCCCGGCGGACGGCAAAGTGGATTGCTCGCTGATTTTCGAACCCATACCGGCGAACACATGGATAATAGATGTGACTGAGCCTGGTGCGTGGAACATATCCAACGTTCGCGACGCGAAAAACCAACCCGTGGGCATTGCCGACACTTATTGGCGAAACGTGGCAACTGGCGACTGGATGATAGGATTCACACCAAGACACGTAATATACGACAGCAAAGTCTGGGACATCGTCAAACAGGAGGAAAAGAAGGATACCTATACATTGACTCTTGAAGACGGAAGGATTGTCAAAGTGGGCAAGATGAAAAAGGGTAAGCGCACCATCACCATTGACAACGAAAAGCCTATCAACTGCAGCCCTGTAACAGGCACTGCCTTGCCCGAATATCCTACAAAGGACATACGTATAGGTTTTGTTGACAATGGATATAACGCTACAGACAGCGTGACAATCATTGGCTGGCTGAAGGACATGCCAGAGGAGGCGTGGAAGAGAAAAGGCCGTGAGTTTAGTGTGATGTTAACGAACATCATCAACGTCAAGGAGGAGAGTGCCTATGCCACTATGGACTCCCTCGGACGCTTCACCCTCAGGATGCCGCTGCTCAACACGTCGGAGGTGTTCCTCGACTGGGGCAGGACTACAGAGGTCACCGTGTTGGAGCCTGGCAAGACCTATTTCTTCCTCTCCGACTTCAAGACTGGCCAGAAGCTATGGATGGGTGATGACGTAAGGCTGCAAAACGAACTGCTGGCATATCCTCATAAATATTCCTACGACCGCATCGAAGATGTGGACGAGGGCAAGGTGACGGCGATGGACTTCAAGACCCGCACCGACAGTTCGCGTGCTGCCTACATGGCAAAACTTCAGGAGTGCATCGTGCTGCATCCCACCCTCTCGCAGCGATACATCGACTATCAGAAAGGCTGTTTCCAGACAGCACAGGCAGAGACATTGATGCAAGCCCGTTTTGTCTTTCCCAACTACGATCTGCCACAAGAGTATATGGAATTCGTGGGCAAGGAACTCTGGCAAAAATCCATCAAGCCTTACACGCTTTACCGTAAATTCTCCTGGTTCATGCGCGACTATATAGACCAAGTCACCAGCAAACATACCAGAAATTCCGCCGATGAGACGGTAAGGGTTGTCCAGCAATTGGAGCAGCAAGGAGTGGTGACACTGTCGAATGAGGAAAACGAGGCATTGGAAGCCTACCTTCCCATGCTGAAAGAGCTGGAAACCAATCTGCAGAACGCCCATGACGGCGAAACCATCCAGACCCTTGTCAACGCCTTCAACGAAAACGAAACTGTGAAGAAAGTATATTCGTTGTTTGAGCGCATTGGCGAACCGTTTCAGAAGGAAATGGCGACATACGCTCTCCGTGAAAATCTTGCACTACTCGATTCCGTTGGCTCCAACAGCACATTGCGCGACATCTATATCGCACGAAACCTGTACGTTCAGATTGAGGTAGGCCAACAACCGCTCCCACCTGCCCTGATGGAATATGCCGAACAGCATATACAGATGCCCTATGCCTTGAACTTAATCAGGGGAGTGAATGAAAAAATGATTGCCATACAAAACATGGATATGTCGAAACTGACGACATTGAAACCTAGCGAAGACGTGGCAAACATGAGCGACGGCGAGAAGATTCTCCGTAAGATCATGGAACCATACAAGGGTAAAATCATTTTGCTCGACATCTGGGGCACATGGTGCGCCCCCTGCAGGGAAGCACTTTCGCACAGTCAGGAGGAATACGAACGGCTGAAGGACTTCGACCTCGTGTATCTCTATCTTGCCAACCGCAGCAGTGATGAGGGATGTAAAAACGTCATCAAGCAGTATAATGTCTCTGGCGAAAACGTGGTGCATTACAACCTGCCCGAAGACCAGCAGGCTGCTGTAGAGAATTATCTCAATGTCCATTCCTGGCCCACCTACAAACTTTTCGACCGCAACGGCAATCTGATAGACTTGGAGGTCGATCCACGCGCACTTGAAAAACTGGCACAGGTGCTGGAAAAGTTGTGATAAATGTGTGCTCCTACGAGCGGATTCATCGAAATAGTGTGTTACCTTTACATGGTATAAAATGACAGACAAATCGGGATTTTTAAAGTCCAAAACATGAAAAAACTGATTCTTTTGTCAATCATCATGATAGTATCGGTATCTGTATCGGCGCAAGACATCGCAGGGTTTGTCAGCAGGCAGATGGAGACTTATCCTCAATCTCGTCTACTCGACATTTATAAGTCGTGTTTCCAGGACTATATGGGTGCAGAACATCTGGTGACTGACCGGCAACAGGTGAAAGCCTACCTTGATGAAGAGTTGAATACCACCACACTTGAAGACCTCCTTCCGTGGCTATATGAGCCCTGTGGTGCAGAGGGCAACTACGTGCGTGTGAGTATCAGGACCGTCAAGGAAGGAATCATCAGCGCAGACCTTTTGCTTGATGCATTCATCCGAAGTGCCAATCCGGGAAATCGCCCTTCGGTAGAGTCTTGGTGTAACCGATGGCATGATTTTATGGAAGTGATTGACACCATGAATCTCAACTATCCGAACTATACAGCCGATAAGCTGTTCATCGACAGCATTCTCTCCGTTGGCAAATACGCCATCAGCCATTCGCCCGAATACCGTGAGGCTTATCATCCGCACTATAGAATCGTAGAGCGAAACATCTTTGACCGGGAAATCCTGACGCCTATAAAGAAATGGTATGCTCGTATGCAAATGAACAAAGAGAGCAATTTACCTGGTGTTATCAACCCAAACGCTTTGAAAATGCCAAAATATGACCCATATCGGAAAAAGTTTAACGACATGCAACTTATCGACATTTTTGGCTCTCATTAAAAAGATAACATAAATTCCTCTTATGGAGATAAAAAACAGGCCCAATCCCAATGAGGCTTTTCCTAATCCCAACATTCCAAGCCTCTGTTTCATTAAAAACGTGGTGAAGAACCCGCGTATCATCATCGGCGACTACACTTACTATGATGATGTGGATGGTGCAGACCAATTCGAGAAGCATGTCACCCATTTCTACGACTTCATAGGCGACCGGCTGATTATTGGCAAATTCTGCGCTATTGCCAAGGGTGTGGAGTTTGTCATGAATGGAGCCAACCATAGAATGGACGGCGTGACAACCTATCCGTTTTATGTCATTGGCGGCGACTGGGGCAGTGCCATTGCACCGGTGAAAGACGAATTGCCTCTGAAGGGTGATACCGTTGTGGGCAATGACGTCTGGATTGGTCAGAATGTCACCATTATGCCTGGAGTTCATATTGGCGACGGAGCCATTATCGGAACAAATGCTGTGGTTGCCTCAGATATTCCGCCTTATGCTGTTGCGGTAGGGAATCCCTGCCGAGTTGTCAGGATGCGTTTTGACGATGAGTTCATCGCCTATCTGCTGGAACTGAAATGGTGGGATTGGGACATAGAGAAGATAGAACGCAATTTCAAAGCCTTGTCAAGTGGCGATTTGTCGTTAATTCGAAAGATTTCATAATAGCAACATTTTTATGGTCATTCTAATAACAGGTGCTTCACATACAGGCAAAACGCTATTGGCACAGCGTATGCTTGAGAAATACAAGTATCCATATTTGTCTTTAGACCATTTGAAAATGGGCTTGATTCGAAGCGGCAAGACCAACCTCACCCCAGAAGACGATGATGCCCTCACGGATGAGCTTTGGCCTATCGTGCGTGAAATGATAAAGACAGCAATAGAGAATCATCAGAATCTCATTGTAGAAGGTGGTTATGTCCCATACAACTGGAGGGAATGTTTTGATGAACAGTATTTAGACTCCATCCGCTTTGTTTGTCTCGCTTTCTCAGATGAATACATTGACGCTCACTTCGCTGAAATACGAGAACATCGTTCTGATATCGAGACTCGGCAAGATGATGACAATTGCACCATTTCGAGTCTGAAGGATGACAATAGGAAGTACATTGATGGTTTTAAGACCGCTGGGGAAAGGGTCTTTTTGATAAAAGCCGATTATGAACAAATGATACAGTCTATTATATAAATTCCAATTTAATTCAATCATGGAATACATTAAAGTAACGAAAGACAATTTGGAGAAAGAGCATATTTGCTGCGCAATCTCCAACAATAAAGATGTTCAGGTTTCTTCCAAGAAAACATGGCTTTCAGAACGGTTTGATGATGGACTTGTGTTTTTGAAGAGTGTTGAACGCGGGAAATGCTTCATCGAGTACATTCCTGCAGAAAATGCGTGGAACCCTATATTAGCTAAAGGTTATATGTATATCGATTGTCTTTGGGTGTCGGGCTCCTTCAAGGGTCACGGCTATTCCAACGACTTGCTTGATGAATGTATCCGTGACAGCAAGGAAAAAGGAAGGATTGGGCTATGCATCCTTTCAACGGCAAAGAAGAAGCCGTTCCTGGCCGACCCGAAATTCCTCAAGCACAAAGGATTCTCTGTCTGCGATGAAGCGGACAACGGCATCCAGCTTTGGTATCTTCCATTTTCGTCAGATGCCAAAATCCCTTGTTTCAAGGAATGTGCAAAGCATCCTCATATTGAAGAGAGTGGCTATGTCCTGTACTATACAAGCCAATGTCCTTTCAACGGGAAGTATGTACCTATCCTTGAAACCATCGCTGCGGAAAAGGGTATTCCGTTCATGACCATCCATCTGCAGAACAAGGAGGAGGCGCAAAACGCTCCGACGCCCATTACCACCTATGCTGTTTTCCACGATGGCGAGTATGTCACAAACGAACAGATGAACGACAAGAGATTCTTGAAGATGATTGGCAAATAAAGTAAATTTCGACAAACCGAATCATTTCCTGTAGATTTTTTATAGTTTTTTGCGAACGAAGTTGTCTAACGGGTGTAGATTCGAATAAAAATGGATAAAAAGGAACAAGTATTCACCCAATTGGTACGGGAGCATAAAAGCACTATCTACTCAGTGTGCTATATGTTCTCCAAGGACAAGGACGAGATTGATGACCTCTTCCAGGAGATTCTGATCAGGCTATGGAAGGGTTACAATTCTTTTCGCGGAAAGTCTGATGTCCGGACCTGGATTTATCGTGTATCACTCAACTGCTGCCTCAATATCGATAAGAAACGGCGACGGGGCGGCGAGAGGGTCGCCCTAAGCGTGGACATCGACCCCTTTAAGGACATGGACGACAGAGCGTTGCAAACCAAACGCCTGTATGCCCGTATCAACCGGCTGGGGCTGGTGGACCGCGGTATCATTCTCCTATGGCTCGAAGGCCTGAGTTATGATGAGATTGGTGCCATCATGGGCATCTCGGTGAAAAACGTTTCATTCCAGTTGCATCGGATCAAGGAAGAACTCAAAAAGTCTCATCTTTAATTACTCGCATCATGAACAAAGAAGAATTCGATTTCAGGCAGGAACTGGAGCAGATGCGGCAGGACTATGCCGCACTGAAGGAGCGGTTTGACAAACAGCAGATTATCAATGAACAGTTGATGGAAAAAACGTTCAAGGCTGATGTTAGCCTGCTCTCATTTGACAAAAACAGCGGCATTATTGCATGCGCATTGGGCATTCCGGTCATCATTATACTCTCCATTATCAAGAAACAGGAATGGTGGTTTCCAACTTTAGCTACATTATATTGTCTTACCTTCCTATGGGCGAATCTTTGGATGCACAAGAATCTATCTAAAGATACACTTTACGCAGAGGATGTCTTGTCGGCCACCAAGAAAGTAAAGCGGTTCAAACAGCAGTATCAGCGATATATATACATTTCATACATCACTGCCGTGATTCTCGTCGGTTTGTATACACCAACAGTGTATCATAGTTGGAACTCTCCAGAACAAGGGGCTGTGATGGTTGTCTTGCTGTGGGTCATTGTAGCCTGCATGTTTATATGGGGCTTTTTCTACTACAAGCGTCTGATGAAGGCGTGTGACAGCATTCTGAATCGGCTTCAGGTGAAAGAAGACGACCTGTCAACAAATAGGAACATGAAAATCACATTAACTTGAAATTGAACGCTGATGCTGATTGCCCAAAATCAGGGTCTTGCCAATATAGTAGGATGATGGAATTTCTCTAAAAGAAAAATTTCGTTGAATTACAACTAACTTCCAATTTATGTCAGTACTGAAGAAAAAAATAGGATTGTTCGTCTTGTTGTTAACTTCCAGTTTTGCCTATGCGCAAAATTGCCAAGACTGCAAGGAGGCGAAGGCGAAGATGGATTCGCTATGTCACGATCGTTCCAAATGTAAAGTTGACATAACCCAAACAGAATCATATCTTTGGTATCAAAGGAAATCCCTAGTCAGCAAAGAACCAACACCTGCAAAAGTAAGTCCAGATTTATTGAAATACCCTAAAATAGACCCATACAAGAAGAAGTTTGCTGACTTGCAAATCATCAACACGATAGGCTCTCATATTAAAAGATAAGTAAATTCCAATTTATCGAACAGACAGATAGATAATGGCAAACATTCAAATCATACAAGGTGACTTTGAGAAGAAACTGAAGCTTCAATTCGCTCCTGGCATAAAAGCCGGATTCCCATCTCC
>Ga0247611_10002179_pt1 | contig 32588 bp, 23 predicted proteins | sample 177DNAGHGhighgp2_FD_192422 | JGI IMG/M metagenome (GOLD analysis project Ga0247611, IMG submission 192422) | Sheep rumen microbial communities from Palmerston North, Manawatu-Wanganui, New Zealand - 1770 DNA GHGhigh gp2 | ecosystem: Host-associated > Mammals > Digestive system > Stomach > Rumen... | reverse complement strand
CGTGTCTGCACGTCCTTCATACAGGATCATCAGTACGCCCAGTTAGAGGAGCGTATGCAGATATTCGCCGAGAACAATCCCGTGTGAACAATAAGCACAATCTGAATACGAAAGAAGCCATTTCAAGGCTCTAAAGGAGCTTGTTGAAATGGCTTTTTTATATTCATGTTATGCTATACAAGCATTTGCAAATCTTATTCTGTTACAGGACGAACAGATTGTCCAAAGATCCTATTACTATACATTCCTGATTGCATATTAATATCTTTGTAAAGCATCAAACGATAAGCACTATCATTGTCCGACTGCACTTTTCCTGGATAAAATGTACTTGACCATATATAACCTCCCCAACCATCATTACGTAGATCACCATCCCAATAATAGCCAGAAGCAGGTATAAAAATACTATTACCGTTAGAACCTATAAATCTATAACCATTAATACCATTACAAGTTACCCATTCACTTCGACAATTATTTATCAGCTCTAAGATTTCATCTTGTCTTGGTATTCTCCACTTTTCTCCCCATTTCGCCCTAGCAACATCATATTCTGTTCCTGAAATATCTGTACCAATATTTATGAACTGATTGTTTTTATAAAACTCATAAGTACTTTCATTATAGATCTCCTTCTTCTTTATTTCCCCCCAAGCAAAATAATCCCCATATTCTTCGGGAGCTGTGGCACCCACATTATAACTTGCCCATTTTAATCCACTTGGTAAACCAAGGTCAATAGGCTTAGCCGGTATATTATCATTCTGCTTTTGTAGAATAATATTAATCAATGTTGTTACATCTGCTATGTCTACAGATCCGTCATTATTAACATCGCCTTTAAGTCCCTGTACATTATTTGTTTGTGCAACAACACTATTACAAATAAATAGCAACATTATTGAAAATAAACAAAATACTTTTTTCTTCATTCTATTAAAAATTTATTGTCTTTACTTTTCTACTAATATGCGGGCATCAACGGCAACCACGGTTTCTTCGTCTGCCAACAACGGATTAATATCCATCTCTTTAATTTCCGTAGCAAAACGGAGGAGCGTGGAGAGACGGACGATTATCTCTGCAAACTTCTTCTCATTAATGCCTTTCTGGCCGCGTGTTCCCTTGATAATCTTATAGCCACGCAACGAATGAATCATGCTGTATGCCTCCTCGTATGACAGAGGGGCAAGACCGCTGGATACATCTTTGAGTATTTCAACAAAGATTCCGCCCAGTCCGCAAAGGACAACGTGGCCGAATCGTTCCTCATATTTGGCACCGATGAACAACTCCCTGCCTTTCAGCATCTTCTGTACCATGACAGCTGTAGCCCCTTCTATCTTCATCATCTGGTCAAACTCCACGGCAAGATGCTCGGCATTACGCACGTTCAATACAACTCCTCCGACATCACTCTTATGGACCGGGCCGACAACCTTTGCCACGACGGGATAGCCACACTTCTCTGCGAAGGCAATGACTTCTTCCTTCTTGTCACTGACAAATTCAGGGACGGTCGGAATACCCGCGCTCGAGAGCAGTTCATGCACCAAGTCCGGTGCGATGTAGCTTCCTTTCTCTCCTTCCGGAGTGGCAGGAATCCCATCAATAATCCTACGTATGCGCGGCACATCCACACCATGAATCTCTATCTGCTGGTCAGCAGGTTTCGGGGTCTTCATTATCTGCGTAAGAGCGGTTGCCAGCGTCACCTCATCAGAGAAGTTCACATGGCCGCGACTCAAGAACTCCTGCACCTCCGGTCCTGCCGTGTTAACGCTGGGAAGGATAGGGAAAATCGGCTTCTTACACTCGAGTATTTTCTTGTGCAACACGTCGTATGCGGAATACAGCTGAACCAGTCCGGGTGTCCCGAAGATGACCATGATGGCATCGACCTCATCAAACTTCTTCTCGCAAAAGTCGATGGCGATTCCTAAATGCTCAGCATTTCCTGTTGCAAGGATGTCGATGGGATTTGAAACCGAGGAACCCGGAAGAAGCATGGCTTTCAGCTCTTCTGCCAAGGCACCGGTGATGGGAGGCACATTCATGTTTCCTTTCGACAAGGCATCTGTCAACATCACTCCGGGACCTCCGGCATGGGTGACGATGGCGAAATTCCTGCCCGTGAAACGCGGCAGGGTAAAGATACAACCGACCGTCGTCAACTCTTCACGGGAGAAGCACCTGACGATACCTGCCTTGCGGAACAATGCCTCAACAGCCGAATCACTTGAGGCAATCGCTCCCGTATGACTTGATGCCGCCCTGCTTCCGCTCTCGCTGGAGCCTGCCTTTATCGCGGCGATTCTACATCCCTTGCGAATCAGCGACGTGGCATGATAAAGCATCTTGTCGGGGTCGGCAATGTTCTCGATGTACAACAGCTTCACCAATGAATCACGCTCGGGGTCGAAATTCTCATCCATGTACTCCAACACCGTCTCAATGCCAATCTGATGACCGTTGCCTACCGACCACACGGAATTGAAGGGAAGTCCTTTGGTGACAGCACTCTCAAGGATGAAGACTGCCGTTGCACCGGAACCGGAGATGAAATCGACTCCTTTCTGATGAAGATGGGGAATCGGCTTCGTAAACACGGAATGATGCCAACGAGTCAGCAAGCCGATACAGTTAGGACCGATGAGCGCACAACCATACTGTTCACAGACGTCAAGGATACGCTGTTCCTTAGCCGCACCCTCGGGTGTCTCCTCACTGAAGCCGGCAGAGATGATAATAAAGGCTCTGACTTCTTTCTCTGACGCGAGGTATTCCACATAGTCAGGGCAATACTTTGCCGCGACGACCAGGATGGCCAAGTCTGTCGGGGGCAGTTCCTTCACATCATGGAACACCTTGACACCCTGTATCTCGTCTTCTTTGGGATTGACAATACGAAGCGTCCCTTCATAGTGACCATTCAGAAGATTACGTACCACGGCACCACCCGGCTTATGGGTATTATTCGAACCACCGATAACAACAATACTCTCAGGATGCAGTAGCTGACGATTTATCATTTTTTACTTAGGTTTTGATTAACACTGAAAAATAACAGGCTCTCACGATAATAATGTATGATGATGCAAAAATAATACAAATCAGATAAGAATCAAAAGATTTTCACAGCTAATTTTGGCTGAAAGAAGATTTTATTGTATTTTTGCAACAAGTAGAGCACCGACATGTTTTGTCGGTTTTTACCATACTATATTAAAGGAGAATCCTGATAATTAACACTAAACACAAAACGACAATGATTTGGAATCCGAACAAAGAGTGCATGAGTCGGGATGAGATGAGTGCATTACAAGGTAAAAGGTTGCATAAAATCGTTAAGTATGTCTACCACAACGTACCTTTTTACCGGCACAAGTTACAGGCTATGGATATCACACCGGATGATATCCAGACAATCGACGACATTACTAAACTACCTTTCACAACCAAAAAAGACCTGCGGGATAACTATCCGTTTAATCTTCAGGCTGCTCCTCCAAGCGAGATCATCCGCATACACGCATCCAGCGGAACAACGGGAAACCCCACGATTGTGGGATACACGCGTAAGGACATCGGCGTATGGAGTGAGTGCATGGCTCGTTGTCTGACTGCTTACGGAGTCGGTCGCAATGATATATTCTCTGTGTCTTATGGCTATGGCCTCTTCACTGGAGGTCTCGGTGCACACAACGGAGTGGAAATGGTGGGTGCAGCCGTTGTTCCCGCATCTACAGGTAACACGGAAAAGCATGTCAAGCTGATCCGCGACCTGGGAATCACCGGTATTGCCTGCACACCTTCCTACGCCTTGTATCTGGCAGAGACGATGGACAAAATGGGCATCACGAAAGATCAGATTAAGCTTCGTGTCGGCGCATTCGGTGCCGAGCCTTGGACTGAAAGCATGAGAAAGGAGATACAGGAACGTCTCGGACTGAAGGGATTTAACCTGTATGGACTGAGTGAGATCATGGGACCGAGTGTCAGCTATGAGTGTCAGGAACAGCATGGCTCACATATCTGCGAAGACCATTTCTATCCTGAGATCATCAACCCTGTCACACTGGAGAAGCTTCCTTACGGTCAGACCGGAGAACTGGTCTTCACGACGCTGACCAAAGAAGGCATGCCGGTTATCCGTTACCGCACAAGAGACCTTTGTTCTCTCATGGGCGGACAATGCAATTGCGGACGCACGGCGGTCAGAATGAGCCGCATCCAGGGCCGTAGCGATGACATGCTCATCATCCGAGGCATCAATGTATTCCCGTCACAGGTCGAGAGTGTCGTGCTCAGCATGCCGGAGTTTGCTCCACGTTACATGCTTGTCGTCGACCGCGTGAAGAACCTCGACACGTTACAGGTACAGGTGGAAATCCGCCAGGAACACTTCACCGGCATATTCGACACGCCCGCTGCCATCGACGAACTCGAGAAACGGCTTGCCTCAAAGCTCAAGAGCGTGCTGAGCATCAGTGCGAAGGTACAGTTGAAGGCACCTAACACCATCGAGCGGAGCCAGGGGAAGAGCGCACACGTCATTGACAAACGAAATCTCAAATAACAAACTAATATATGTATGGAATATTCACCATATTTTAACCCGGAACTTGAAACAATGACTCAGGAGCAGCTCAAAGCGCTGCAACTCGAAAGACTTCAGAAGACTGTACGTCATTGCATGAACTCTCCTTTCTATCAAAAGAAGTTTAAGGAACTCGGCATCACTCCCGACGACATCCAGTCGGTGGAAGACGTGTCAAAGTTGCCGTTCACCACTAAAGAAGACCTGCGTGAGAACTATCCGTTCGGTCTGTCGTGCGTACCCATGAAAGAGTGCATTCGCCTGCACTCCTCAAGTGGAACGACAGGCAACCCGACCGTTGTCCTGCATACCCAACGGGACATCAACGAGTGGGCGAATGCCGTTGCACGCTGCCTGTGGATGGTGGGAAGCCGCCCCGAGGATGTTTTCCAGAACTCTGCCGGATATGGCATGTTCACTGCCGGCCTGGGATTCCAGTACGGAGCAGAGCTGGTAGGAATGCTCACCGTCCCTGCCGCCGCCGGTAACACGACGCGTCAGATCAAGTTTATACAAGACTTCGGCACCACCGTCCTTCATGCCATACCAAGTTACGCTTCGCGCATCTATCAGGTCATGCAGGACGAGAACGTCGACCCAAGAAAAGACACCAAGCTCAGAGTGCTTTGCATCGGAGCAGAGCCGCATAGCGAGGAACAGCGCAAGCGCATAGAAGACCAGCTGGGTGTGAAGGCATATAATTCATACGGTATCTCAGAGATGATGGGACCCGGTGTGGCATTCGAATGTCCCGAACAGAATGGTCTGCACATCTGGGAAGACTACTTCATTGTGGAAATCATCGACCCCGTCACACTCAAGCCTGTGCCTGACGGAGAACTCGGTGAACTGGTGCTGACCACCATTAACCGTGAGGCTATGCCGTTGCTGCGCTACCGCACACGCGACCTCACCCGCATACTCCCCGGCACCTGTCCATGTGGACGCAACCATCGTCGTATCGCCCGTCTGCAAGGCAGAAGCGATGACATGATTATTCTCAAGGGTGTCAACATCTTCCCCATCCAGATTGAAAAGATACTGCTCAAGTTCAAGGAACTCAGCACGGATTATCTCATCACACTCGAGACGAAGGAGAATAACGACACCATGACCATCGACGTGGAATTGAACAGCCTCTTCACCGATGACTACGCTCAGTTGCAGTCGCTTGAACGTAAGATTACACGCCTGCTGAAAGACGAGATTCTTGTCACACCTCATGTAAGACTTGTTCCTAAAGGAACGCTTCAGACATCTGATGAGAAGAAAGCCGTCCGTGTCAAAGATCTGCGTAAACTATTCTGAACCTAAACCTAAACACCAAAAGAATATGACTATCAATCAATTATCTATTTTCATCGAGAACCGCTCAGGTACACTTATCAAAGTGCTTAACCTGCTGAAAAAGGCTGAGATACAGATTATCGCTTCTACCATCGCCGATACTGCCGAATATGGTATTTATCGTCTTATCTGCTCGGAGCCTGGTCGTGCCTATGATGTCTTGAAGGACGCCGGAGTAGCTGTTGCCAAGTCGGAAGTCTTTGCGCTGGAACTCGACAACAAGCCGGGACGCGCCGCCGATGCCATCGAGATCTTCAGCAATGCCGACATCAGCATCGCCTACATGTACACGTTCCTCATTGACGGAAAGGGAATTCTCATCTTCCGTACCGACAATGCAGAAAAGGCTAAAGAGGTAATCCTCAACAACAAACTGAAGTATATCGAAGAGGATAAGCTCCAGGAATTAGACTAAGTATCTCTACGAATCAATAATCAATGGGGAGACAATCTGTTTTGTTTCCCCATTTTATTTTTACAACAATGCCGGCTTACAATTCAATCTTGACCTGCTCCTTCCTATAGCCGCTTGAGGTGAAGACAGCCACGAGCTCGCCCTGCTCGTCAGTCAACCTGACTTCAGCAAAAGGCATCCGTCTATGATTGACTATCTCGTTGGCTTCTGCATAGACATACCCCTTGCCGACGGAACGGACATACGTGATGGTGGAGGTCGTCGACACGGTCAACGTCAGATGACTGTTCACCGCGGCGGCAAAAGCCAAATCTGCCAACGTGAACAACGCACCGCCCTGACAGACATCGGCACCATTCAGCAGCTTTTCTGTCACCAGCATACGGGCACGCGCATATCCTTCCTTTATCTCCAGCAACTCAGCTCCAGCATGGACCGCGAAACGGTCATTTTTAAAAAAGTCCAGTAGTTTCTTTTCTTCCATTTTTACCTTATAATAGCTTTTTTTAATCCAAAAACTCACATAAATAAACGACAAGAATCAAAAAAACTTATGCTTACAGGCTATTTTTTCTCCTTTTTATGCTTATTATTCTACGAAAAGACCTAATTTTGCAATGAATATTATAACGACTAAATAAGCTCGTATGAAAAAATCGACATTAAATCTTCTGTTTGCGGCTTTAGTAGCTGCTTCATTGAGTTCATGTGCCACCATCATTTCCGGCACAAATGCAGAAGTCACCATCGACAGTGACATCAAGGACCCCGTAAACATCACCACTTCCTTGCAGACCTACCAGAATGTCGTGCTTCCCACCAAAGTTCAGGTAAAGCGCAAACACCTGACAGGTCAGCACATCAACATCACATCCGAAAAGTATAAATTCAAGGACATCGTACTTGAAAGCACGATTAATCCTGTGACGTTCGCGAATATCCTTCTGGGCGGATTACCAGGATGGGGAGTCGATCTCATCACCAATGGCGTAAGCAAGCCTTCACAGTCGACTTACTTCATTGAACCCATCAAGTAATAATCACCCCTTGCAGACGAATGATGCATAGTTTTTGAAATAACCCCGAAAGTAAACAATTACCTTCGGGGTTAATTCTATTGTAGGGGAATCCACCTAAAACGTCATATAGAATCCCTTCTTCCGTTTGAATTCAGAACACAAAGGCAACGTAATTAGGAACCTGTCTTTCAGGAAAAGACACATTTTAATTATAACAGATAACATGTAACAAATAACAATAAGATAGGTTTATTGTTTTCTGTTTTCATGTTATGTTATAAAATGAAAGATTATATAGTTTTAAAATAACAATCTATTAGCATTATAATTTTATATTAATATATTATATATAATATATATAATATATTAATATAATAATATCAAGCCTACATTTTCACTACATTGATAGTGTCTTATTGTTACTTGTTATCTGTTATCTGTTACACTTTTGAATTGGCGAATGATGTACTTATCATTTCCTTTCTGCAAACAATATGTATGCGAAGCGTATAAATATTCTTTAGCGGGCGCAAACATATCGTTTAGGTTTTTTAAGACGAAAGGGGCGGTTTGTTAACAGATTTTTACGGGTTATGAAGGGCTGATTTTTGGTGTCTGGGATTTTAAGTCGTAACTTTGTAACTGAAATCAGAAGAGACGGAGCCGAGGGCAGTGCGCAGGCTGGAGGCTACAAATCGACTGATTGAAAGCGAATCTTTGTCATATTGAAACAATCTTTAAAATGAAGAATCATTCTTGAAGTAGGAAGGCGGTGCGCTTACGCTTACTCTGTGTCAAATGACTTCGCGGCCAAAGGGAGTGAGGGCTATGCGGGCTAACTTAAAGTGCTGCTTTCCGAACGGAATACCGATAATCGTGATGTAGAAGATCACACCGAAGAAGATATGACTGAGCCATATCCATAGACCGCCCACGAAGAACCACAAGACATTCATGCCTGCGTTGAGGCAGCCCGTCGTCTCCTTCTTCCTCACTTCCGAGCCGAACGGCCAGAGTGCCAGCAATCCTAACTTGATGGACTGCAGTCCGAAGGGAATGCCAATGATGGTGACCATCATCGCAATACTTGCAATCAGGTACTCAAGGGCTATCTCTAACCCTCCAAAGACCAACCAGATAATATTACCTAAAATTTTCATCTTTCTTTTACTTTTGATTCGTTGATATTATTGTTGCCGGTTACTGCAATTCCTCAAGTTCTTCAGAAAGTTGCATCCATCGGTCGTTCTCCTCTTCCAAAGCCTTCATCGTCTGTGCATATTCCTCAATGAGTTTCATGTCTGCTACGGCGTTTGTCCTTGACAGCTGGACATCCATTTCCTTGATGCGTGCTTCCATCCTTGCGATTTTCTCTTCACTCTCCTTCACCGCCCTCTCAGCACGTTTCAGCTTCTTCTGCTGTTCCTTGCGGTCGGCGTAGGCTGCCACGGTCGGCTTCTTCTCTGCCGGAGCAACCTTCTGTGTAGTCGGCTGTTGATGAAGAGTATTCATCGCCAACTTCTGGTCGATGGTCAAGTCGCTCCCCTCCTTTCCCTTCAGATAGGGATTGGGATTGTGGCGAAGCCATTCGTAGATGCCGCCAAGATGCTCGCGCACACGACCGCCACCGAACTCATAGACTTTCGTGACAAGACCATCGAGGAACTCACGGTCGTGGCTGACGATGATTGCCGTCCCGTCGAAAGAGCGGATTGCCTCTTTCAGGACATCCTTCGACTGCATGTCAAGATGATTGGTCGGCTCGTCGAGGATGAGGAGGTTTACAGGCTCGAGCAAAAGCCGGATCATCGCCAGACGGCTTCGCTCACCACCGGAAAGCACTTTCACCTTCTTATCAGACTCCTCGCCTCCAAACATGAAAGCACCCAGTATATCATTGATGCGCAGGCGAATGTCGCCCTTTGCCACATAATCTATCGTCTGGAAGACGGTCAGCGATTCATCAAGCAGCTGCGCCTGATTCTGCGCGAAGTAGCCTATCTGCACATTATGCCCTATCTTCAGGCAGCCGTCGAACGGAATCTCGTTCATGATGCACTTCACAAGCGTTGACTTTCCTTCGCCGTTCTTTCCGACAAAGGCAACCTTCTCGCCGCGCTTGAGCGTGAACGTGACGTCTGAAAAGACCTGATGATCTCCATATTTCTTCCCCACTCCGTCACAGATAATCGGATAGTCGCCGGAGCGCAGGCAGGGAGGGAACTTCAACCGTAACGCCGAGTTGTCCACCTCGTCAATCTCGATGGGCACTATCTTCTCCAACTGCTTCACCTTCTGCTGCACCTGAACCGCCTTTGTAGCTTGATAGCGGAACCGCTCGATGAATGCCCTCATGTCAGCAATCTCCTTCTGCTGGTTCTCGTATGCACGGATCTGCTGCTCCCTCCGCTCTTTCCGGAGAACGACAAACTCATCGTATTTCACACGATAGTCAATCACCTGACCGCAGGAAATCTCCAGCGTACGGTTGGTGACATTGTTGATGAAAGCCCTGTCGTGGCTGACCAGCACCACCGCCGAGGCACTCTGCGTCAGGAACTGCTCCATCCATTGAATCGATTCAATATCGAGATGGTTGGTCGGCTCGTCAAGCAACAGGACATCAGGATGCTGCAACAGAATCTTCGCCAGTTCTATGCGCATGCGCCAACCGCCGGAGAACTCGCTGGTAGGCCGCTCGAAATCCGAGCGGAGGAAGCCGAGTCCCATCAATGTCCGTTCAATCTCTGCCTCATAGCCTTCACCGCCCATCATCAGATACCGCTCATGCTCCTGCGTGTACTTCTCGACAAGTGCCAGATACGACTCGCTCTCGTAATCCGTCCGCTCCCCTAACTCGCGCTCCATGCGCAACACCCGCTCCTTCAGGCGTGTCGTATCGGCAAACGCCTTCCGCGTCTCTTCCCTGACGGTCGTGTCATCGGTGAGGTTCATCACCTGGGGCAGATAGCCTATCGTGGTGTCATTAGGAACTGCCACCGTACCGCTTGTAGGCTGCTGCATGCCGCAGATGATCTTCAACATGGTTGACTTCCCTGCCCCATTCTTGCCCACAAGTGCTATGCGGTCGCGGTCATTGATGACGAACGTAGCATCCTGAAACAATGGCTTCACACCAAACTCAACTTTCAGTTTCTCTATTGATATCATGCGAATTTGCTTATTCGAATCGTTTTCTTCTTTTCTGCGCCACAAAAGTACCGCTTTTTCATTACACTTGCAAATTTCATGTTCACAAATCGGCTAAGGAGGAAGGAATCAGGGCTACACAAAACGCCTGTATCATCCCTCATCATTCAAAATTCAGTCCTTTTTATTTGGCAGACCAATGTTTTTCAACTAACTTTGCAAAGCTAAAAACTACAGCGTATGGAGAAAAGAATCGTTTCTATGGCTATTGCCCTCGTATGGCTTCTGACCGCCAGTGCCCAAGTTTCATCCCTGCAAGGAAAACGGATGGGAGTGATTGGCGACAGTTATGTGAAGAATCATCGTGAACCCGTTGAGAACACGTGGCACTATAAATTCGCCCGACAAAACGGGATGGAATACTACAACTACGGACGCAACGGCAACTGTGTGTCCATCGACAGAGCCAGATGGGGAGAAGCCATGTGGAAACGCTACACCACCATGCGGGACTCCCTGGACATCATCGTGATCATCGCCGGGCACAACGATGCCGCCCTATTAGACTCCATGGGCATCGACGTGTATAAGGAGAAATGTGAAGTGCTCTGCCGGGGACTGATTGAAAGATACCCGAAGGCGAGTCTTTTCTGGTTCACTCCCTGGAGTCACGACGACCCGCACTTCCTTGAAGTGGTGGATGCGACGAAGGAGGTGTGCGGCTCATTGGGCATTCCCGTCTTCGATGCCTACAGGAACAGCAATATCTACGCACGGATAGACAGCTTCAGAGACATCTATTTCCAGGGAGGACGACGTGACCATGCCCACCTGAACGGTCGCGGTCATGACAGATTCCTTCCTATTGCTGCCCATTTCATCCAAAGTTATTTCAAATAAAAAACTTATCATTGCCACTATCGGCTTTAAAAAAATGAACATCTATACAAGAATCATCTCATCGAAACTCAATATCAAAGAGCAGTCAACAGAAAACACGCTGCTCCTGCTGGAAGAAGGCTGCACGATTCCCTTCATTGCCCGATACAGGAAAGAACGGACAGGAGGACTGGATGAAGTGCAAATCGGACAAATCAGCGAATGGAACGACCGCCTTCAGGAAATCAGCAAGCGAAAGGAAACCATCCTTAAAACGATTGCCGAGCAGGACAAGCTGACCGACGAACTGAAGAAAAGGATTGACAGCTGCTGGGACTCCACGGAACTGGAAGACATCTATCTCCCCTTTAAGCCCAAGCGAAGAACCAAGGCACAGATTGCCAGGGAGCAGGGACTGGAGCCTCTGGCAACCATCATCATGCTCCAGCGCGAACGCAACATCCATGCCGTCGCCGGCAGATTCATCAACGACAATGTTCCTGATGAAGAAGCGGCACTGGAAGGAGCCAAGTATATCATAGCAGAGACGATCAGTGAGAACGAACAGACACGCCAGCGGCTACGTAACACGTTCCTGCGCGAGGCGGTCATTTCGTCCAAGATCATCAAGGCAAAGGAGAATGAAGAGGAAGCCGCCAAATTCAGCGACTACTTCGACTTCTCGGAACCATTGCGAAGATGCAGCGGCAACCGTCTTCTTGCCATGCGCCGTGGTGAAAACGAGGGATTCCTGCGAGTCAGAATCAGCATTGACGAGGAAGAGGCAACAGAACGGATCAAGCGTCAGTATGTGCACGGTTACAATGATTGTTCCCAGCTTGTCGAAGAAGCCGTTGAAGATGCCTACAAACGACTGCTTGAACCGTCAATAGAGAATGAGATAGCCACGCTCACGAAACAGAAAGCCGACGAGGAAGCCATCGATGTGTTTGCAGAGAATTTGCGCCAGCTTCTTCTCGCCGCACCGCTTGGACAGAAAAGAGTGATGGGCGTGGATCCCGGTATTCGCACGGGATGTAAGGTGGTGTGCCTGGATGCACAAGGCAACCTGCTCTATCATGATGTCGTCTTCCCGTTCCCGCCACGCGGAAACCGCCTGCAAGCAGAACGTCAGTTTACCGATATAGCCTCAAGGCATCATATCGAAGCCATCGCCGTAGGAAACGGCACCGCCAGTCGTGAGGTAACAGAGATACTGAAGTCGTCGGTCAGCCAAAACAAAGATGCAAACATCCATGTCTTCGTGGTGAGTGAAGACGGTGCTTCCATCTATTCGGCTTCGAAGACAGCCCGTGAGGAGTTCCCGGATGAAGACGTTACGGTGAGAGGAGCCGTCAGCATCGGACGTCGCCTGATGGATCCGCTGGCAGAATTGGTGAAGATTGACCCAAAGAGCATCGGCGTGGGACAATATCAGCACGATGTAGATCAGTCGAAGCTGAAGAAGAGCCTTGACCAGACGGTGGAGAGTTGTGTGAACCTTGTCGGTGTAAACCTGAATACGGCATCGCAACACCTGCTCACGTATATCAGCGGACTTGGTCCGACACTTGCCAAGAACATTGTGGAATACAGGAAAAGCAACGGTGCCTTCACGTCACGTCAGCAGTTAAAGAAAGTCCCCCGTCTCGGACCGTCGGCATTCGAGCAATGTGCCGGTTTCCTAAGAATCCCAGATGCGAGGAATCCGCTTGACAACAGTGCCGTCCACCCAGAGAGCTATAAGGTCGTAGAACAAATGGCGAAAGACAACAGCTGTACGGTGGCACAACTCATTAAGGACAAAGAACTACAAAAAAGAATAAGTCTCAATCTGCGACACTATGTCACGGCAGATGTAGGACTTCCCACCCTCACCGACATCATGCAAGAACTCGACAAGCCGGGGCGCGACCCTCGTGGTGAGGCAGAGGTGTTTGAGTTTGATCCGAACGTAAAGGAAATAAGCGACTTGAGAGAGGGGATGGTGTTACCCGGCATTGTCACGAACATCACTAAGTTCGGGGCATTCATCGACATCGGTGTCCATCAGGACGGTCTTGTCCACATCTCGCAATTAGCAGACAAATATGTCAGTAATCCTTCGGACATCGTGCATCTGCAACAGCATGTTCTTGTCCGTGTCACCGAAGTGGATGCACGCCGCAAACGCATATCGCTCAGCATGCGTGACATCAGCTGAGCCCGGAAGATACTGACATATTCAGACAGGAAAGGCCATTTCACTTTTTCAGGAAGCTGACCAACTGGTCGGCTATCTGCTGCATTCCCTTGATATTGGGATGGCCGTTCTGTTTCTCTATATCATGCAACTGAATCATCGGGACTTTGTAATGATCGCAGATAGTCTTCATGGAACCCGTGATTTCGTCCTTCAATTCACTATTGGCAATAAAGACAATGTCTGCCGTAGGATACCGCTCGATGAGGTGATCCAGCAGATAAGCCATGGCAGGACGGAACGTGTACAAGTCTGCCCTGCGCCATCCTTCGTACTTGAACTCGCCAATCGGTGAGTTTGCCCATGAGTCATTAGTGCCGCCGAAGACAAGAATCACATCAGGAGCCCCTAAGTCGTCCAGACGGGTGATAAACGAACGGGGCTTGTAGTCTTCGTCATTATAACCCGAATAGCAAATGGTTGCTCCCGACCACGAGTTGTTCCGTTCGAGCTTCCATCCCATCCTGCGGATCACCTGATGCCACCAGGTCTGACCAACCTTTACGACATCCGTGCGTCTCAGGTCGGGACGGGCAAAATACCATGTCTCCATGGAATCGGGGGTGATGAAACCCTCAAAAGTAGAATAGGAATCACCTAAGACAGACACGGTGGGACGAGCCTCACCAACAGGCTTACTTGCACGCGACTGGATAACTCCGACGATGCTCCATAAGGCAATGACAATAACTGAAGATCTGATAATCTGTTTCATATCCTTAAAACTATTCATTTGTATCGGCGAAACAATGTTCTTTCTTGTTTTCTTCTGCAAAGATAGAGCTTTTTTCATGAAAACCAAATCAAACACTCAACTTATTAACGCATCAGTAAACGAACTTCCCTTTCAAGGCGATGTTATCGCTGGAAGGACCTATCATGACATCATACTCGCCAGGCTCGGTGACACGGTTCATTTGTCTGTCGATGATACTTAATTCTTCCTGCCCGAGAACAAACTCAAGATGCCTGGTCTCACCCTTATGAATCATCACCCGACGAAAGCACTTCAGTTGTTTTTCGGGCTGAACCGTTGAAGCAACCGCTTTGTGAAGATACAGTTGTGCAACCTCTTCCCCATCGTATTTCCCGGTGTTGGTCACATCAAAGCTAATCTTCATTTCCCGCTCCCCTTGTCTTTCAATGTTGAGATTATTATATATAAAGGTGGTGTAGCTCAGTCCATAGCCGAAGGAATAGAGAGGACGGGCAGACAGATCCATATAATCGTGGGGAGCAGGCGACTTGTGATTATAATAGACAGGAAGTTGTCCGACATGACGGGGGATGCTGACAGGCAATCTTCCGGCAGGGTTATAGTCGCCAAAGAGTACATCGGCGATTGCCAGACCTCCCTCCTGACCAGGATAATAGGCCGTTAGCAAGGCGTCGGCATTCTCAGAAGCCCAGCGTTTATCGAGGGGCCGACCTTCTATATAAACGACTATCAAAGGCTTGCCTGTCCTCTTCAAAGCCCTGAGCAGTTCGTTCTGACGTCCTAACAAATCGAGAGTCGAACGATCAAAGCCCTCCCCACAATCCATGTCGCTAATTGACGAATTATCAGTCTTTGCCGCCCCGGTGTCCAGATAGGAAGTCTTAAAATCACGGGCACTACTTCCACCAACAGCAACGACAACGACATCAGCACGCAATGCGGCATCGACAGCTGCATCGATGTCGACATTCAGAGTGTCCCTGACGGCACAACCCTTCACATACTCAACGGCATCGGCTCCCACTTTCTGACATACGCCATCTAATAAGGTCTTCACCCTACCCTCTTCCTGTGGTGCCGTGTAGTCTCCAAGCTGATTATAGCAATTATCAGCATTCGGTCCTATGACTGCAATGCGCATGCCCTTTCGTAACGGAAGCACACATTTATTATTCTTTAATAGCGTAATGGAAGCACGAGCCACATCCAGTGCCAGTTTCCTATCAGCCTCATTACAGACATCGACAGCTGCTTTGGGTTCGACGTATGGATGTTCAAACAGTCCCATCTCAAACTTCATCCTTAACACACGACGGACGGCATTATCGACGAACGCTTCATCTATCTCCCCCTTTTTCACGGCTTCATCCAATGTTCCGTATGCTATTGCGCCCAAGTCGACATCCACTCCGGCCTTCAAAGCCATCATTCCGGCATCCTGGATGGATGATGCCACACGATGATCATGGTAAATGCAGTTAATACTATATAAGTCGCTGACTACAAATCCTTTGAACTTCCATTCATCACGAAGGATATCGGTAAGGAGAAATCCGTTGCACGTACTGGGAATGCCATCCCATGAGTTATAGGAAGTCATTATACTGAGAGCCCCTTCATCAACCATCCTTTTAAAAGGAGGCAGAAAATTCTCATACAAATCACGGGTGCCGACCACGGTAGGATTGCCATTATGTCCTCCCTCCGTGGTTCCATAGCCAATGAAATGCTTCACGGTTGCCAACGTACTATATGGTCTTGACAAGTCACCTCTGCCAAGTCCGCGAACCATTGCTGCCCCAATCTCACCTGACAAGACGGGGTCTTCCCCCATCGTCTCTTCCATTCGTGACCACCGAGGATCACGACAAAGGTCAACGACAGGTCCGTAACTGATGTGTGCTCCTTGCAGGCGGATTTCCCTGCCAATCACATTCCCGACCCGTTCAATCAGTTCTGGCGACCATGTCGCCGCCATTCCCAAACCGGTGGGAAAGACGGTCGTCCCGATAGCCATGTGCCCGTGCGGCGCTTCTTCGGCAAGAAAGAGAGGGATTCCAAGGCGAGTGTGCTCTATAGCATATCTTTGCAGAAGATTACTTAGCCGCGCTGCCATGACGGGGTTCAGTCCGTTATCGAACGACTTCTTTGTCCAAGGGTCCGCACGAAAAGTTGCCCAAAGCATACCGATATGGTTTTCGGTTACATCCTTCTTGAATGACTCCGTGAGAAGAATGTCTTTCCCCTTCCTTTCGTAATAATCCCAGGCAAGCGTACAACGCAACTGGCCAAGCTTCTCTTCAAGCGTCATCCTTCCCATCAAATCGTCTAACCGCTGCTCAACGGGTAATTGAGGATTCTTATAGGGCACATTCTTTCCTGTTTTCTGGCCGTAGGCAAGAGAGAACTGCAAGATTGCAAGGATTATTGTCAAAAACTTATTCATTCCAACCGTTTAAGATGTTTTTATCGTTAAGGCACGCATGGCATTGAGAACTGCCAACACGGTAATGCCTACATCAGCAAACACCGCCATCCACATCGTGGCAAGTCCCAAAGCAGCTAAAATCAGAACAGCAATTTTTATACCAATGGCAAACCAGACATTCTGTCGGGCGATAGCGAGAGTGCGCCTGGCAATACGGATAGCCAGTGCAATCTTGGTGGGATTGTCGTCCATCAGCACAACGTCAGCGGCTTCAATGGCAGCATCACTTCCCAATCCTCCCATTGCTATTCCGACATCAGCACGCGCTAAGACGGGAGCATCGTTGATACCGTCACCGACAAAGGCAAGATAGCTGCCGGCAGACTTGTCGCCTAACAACTGAGAGACGATGCTGACCTTATCTGTCGGTAAGAGTTCTGCATGATACTCATCCAACTGCAATTGCCTTGCCACATACTCACTTGGCTCTTTGCGGTCGCCCGTCAACATGACAGTCCTCTCAATGCCCAACCGTTGTAACTGCCTGATGGCATCGGCACTCTCTTCCCTTATCTTATCATTAATGACGATATATCCCGCATACGTTCCATCAACGGCTACATGAACAATCACGCCAGACGGATGCGTGCTGGCGAGAGAGGTGACTCCTGCCTTCTCCATCATTCTCACATTTCCCACGCATACCAGCTGTTTACCTACACGACCCTGTATTCCGCAACCGGCAAACTCGGTGACATCGGTTGCCTCCGCTGACGGGTGTTTTGCTTCGGTTGAGTCCTGATGGTTTTTAAAGGCGACCCCGACAGGATGATTGGAGAACTGTTCCACCGCCGAGGCAAGTCGCAACAGGTCATGGTTTCCAACGGCATGGACACTGTCAACAGCAAACTGGCCATGTGTAAGCGTTCCCGTCTTGTCCAACACCACCGTCTTCACTTTTGCCAATACATCTATGAAGTTCGCTCCCTTGATAAGGATTCCCTTGCGAGAAGCACCTCCCACACCACCGAAGAAGGTCAATGGAATACTGATAACCAAGGCACAGGGGCAGGAAACTACCAAGAACATTAAGGCACGGTAAAGCCAGACGGAGAATGATGAGACGAAGTCGTCTGACAAGAGCGGCGGGATGATTGCCAGGGCAATGGCGGCAAAGACGACCACTGGAGTATAGACTCTTGCAAAGCGGGTGATAAACCTCTCACTTTCCGACTTATGTTCATTGGACTCTTCAACCAGCTGAATGATCTTAGACACAGTGCTCTCCTGAAAGCTCTTTGTGGTCTTCATCTTAATAACACCCGACAAGTTGATGCAGCCGGAGATGACTTCATCCCCCTTAGAAGAAGGACGAGGAACGCTCTCACCCGTCAGTGCTACCGTATTTAATAATGTGCTGCCATCTACAATAACACCGTCAATCGGGACCTTCTCGCCTGGCTTTACGATAACAATCTCGCCAATCCTGACCTCTTCGGGGGAAACACTCTCAACATGTCCATTCCGCTCTACATTGGCGATATCCGGGCGAATATCCATCAGATGCGTTATACTATCATGGCTTTTCTTTTCGGCAAACTCTTCAAAGAACTCACCAATCTGGAAAAAAAGCATCACAAACACCGCCTCGGTGAACTGCGATTCCGCTCCCGGGAGAAAGCCGATACACAATGCCCCGATAGTTGCAACAGACATCAGGAAGTGCTCATTGAAAGCCTGACCATGCACAATGCCTTCGATGGCCTCATGCAATGTGTTATGTCCTATGAGCAAATAGGGGACAAGATAAACCAACAGCATCTGCCACATAGGCAGGTTGTAGCGGTGCTCAATGAAGACTGCGATTCCTAACAAGACAATCGTAGCAGCTATCAGCACGATTTTGTTATGCTGATCGTCATGGTCATGATGGTGATGATGATGGGAATGTGCCATATTCAATTCTTTTATGTTTTGTTTTCGGGTACAAAAGTAAAAGAACTGTTTCGCAACTCAGTTGCAAAGTGAACTATCCGGTTGTTTTTTTGGCGAATTAACAAAAAAACAGGGCTTTTGTTTTCTAATCACATAACAATTTATTATTTTTGCATGACTAAATGTCAAAGGCACATACAGGCTCTGAGAGCCTGGAGAACAATCTATAAGAATAAACTATTAACTAAATATCATCAGACAATTTAAATGATATTATCATGAGAAAAAACAATGTCTATCTGCTATTAATGTTCCTTTGTCTTTTCCCATTCAAGACAAATGCCCAGTTGTCATCAAACCCTGACAAGTTCCTGGGAAACATTACAACAAGCTACAATGTTGATTATGGTAACGAGAAGTTTTACACGCTCTGGAATCAGATCACCCCTGAGAATGAATCCAAGTGGGCTTCCATTGAGGGTTCACGCCGAGGTAGTTTCAACTGGGGAGGATGCGACAACGCATACAACTATGCCAAGAACCATAATTTCCCTTTTAAGTTCCATTGTCTTATCTGGGGAGCACAATATCCTGACTGGATGAACAACCTTTCTACATCTGAGCAGTACAAAGCCATTGTTGAATGGATGGATGCCATCAAGAAACACTATCCTGACCTTCCGCTGATAGATGTCGTAAACGAAGCGGTACCCGGTCATCAGCCGGCACCTTACAAGGCTGCCTTAGGCGGTGACGGAAAAACGGGATACGACTGGATCATCAAAGCCTTTGAACTGGCTCATGAACGATGGCCGGACGCTATTCTGATTTACAACGACTATAACACTTTCCAGTGGCAACGGACAGAATTCATTAATCTCGTCAGGACATTGCGTGATGCCGGTGCTCCGATAGATGCCTATGGATGTCAGTCACATGACCTGACGGATATGAATGTCAGCAACTTCAAATCAGCCATGACAGAGATTCAGAATGCCCTGAAGATGCCGATGTACAGCACAGAATATGATATTGGTACATCGGATGACAATCTTCAGCTGCAACGGTATAAAGAGCAGATTCCCTATATGTGGGAAGCTGACTATTGTGCCGGTATCACTTTGTGGGGCTACATCTACGGACGCACATGGACAACCGACGGAAACTCAGGAATCATCCGCGACGGTAAAGACCGTCCTGCCATGACTTGGCTGCGGGAATACATGAAAAGCGAGAAGGCACAGAATGCTAAAAGCCCGTTCCCGGGAATGGTCAAGGAAGCATCTGTCTATGTAAAACCGTCAACACTGAGTGCCACAAAGGACGAGCCAGTTTCAATTACTGTCCGCGCGAGACTCAAGACAAAGACCATCGACCACATTGACTTCTACGTTAAGGACAAGCTCTATTGCACCATGAACGAGGCTCCTTACACAACAGAATATACCCCTACGGCGCTTGGGAAGTACAATCTGAAGGCTGTTGTTGTAGCAACCGACGGAACGGAATATGAGCGGTTGTCAAGTTTCACGGCATACAATCCGCGCTCTCCTTATAAGAATGTCATAGAGTTACCCGGCACTTTACAGGCAGAAGACTTTGACTCTGGTGCTGAAGGCATTTCTTACCACGATACAGATACCAAGAATGAAGGAGGCACCTCTTACCGTTCAAATGGTGGTGGTGTTGACATCGTCACCTGCAGCGGAGGCTATGCCATCGGCTATACTGCTACAGGAGAGTGGCTTGAATATACGGTGAACGTGAAAGAAGCCGGACTGTATTCTTATGATGCATACGTTTCTTCTGGTGCCACGACATCTTCAATCAGTCTGTCGCTGAGCAATGACGAGGGAACGAAAGACATTAGCGAAGTCATCCCTGTTCCTTGTGTCCAGGCAAACAACTGGGATAACTACAGGGCTGTTCATGGCCGGCTGCTCATCCCATTGGAAGAAGGACAACAGATTATCCGTATCAACATCACAGGCGGCAGCTGTAATGTTGACAAGATTATCTTTAAGAAGATCGATGTTGACAATAACATCAACATAAGCGTTACCTCTGACCCGAAGACTGCTACAATCAACGAGAACACCACCCTCAGTGTCTCGGCATCATCTCCCACGAGTACCATTGCCAATGTGAAGATCTACTTGGACAATGTCGTTCTCAAGAGCCTTACCGCCGAGCCTTTCGAAACAACATACAGACCTACGGCAAAGGGCACATATAACATCACCGCCATTGCAACTGATACAGAAGGCAAGCAGTCGAAGATAGCTAAGTATGTACTGAAAGTAAACAACAAACGCACAGCACATAAGGGCGTGGTGAATCTTCCCGGAATCATCGAGGCTGAGAACTTTGACCGGGGCGGTGAAGGATTCACCTATCACGATTCAGACTCAAAAGACGAGGGTGGAACCAATTATCGTTCCGACAGTGAAGGTGTAGACATCGTCACCGGCAACAACAGCCATGCTCTGGGATATACTGCTGTCAACGAATGGGTAGAATACAGTGTCAATGTCACCGAAGGAGGAAAGTACGCCTACAAGGCTACTGTTTCATCTGGTGTAACAGGCTCCGGTTTCACCATCGGACTCGTTGAAGACGGAAAAATCACCAGCCTATGCAAAGTGAATGTTCCTCAGACTGGCAGCAACAACTGGGATACATACAAGACTGTAACAGGGTATCTCAGCAAGAACCTGGAGGCTGGCAATCAGATTCTCCGATTTACAATCAATGGTGCCAACTGTAATATAGATAAGGTGGAATTCATTTGCACAGTGAGTGACGGTCTGGAGGTTGTCACTACTGCTGAACCAGCAGATAACACCACCTATAACCTGTACGGCATAAAGGTGGGTGCTGATTATAAGGGAATCGTTATAAGAAATGGTAAGAAATATTTGAACAAATAAGTTCACGATATAATCATTTAAAATAAGGAAAGAAGCAATTGGCGTATTCACTAATTGCTTCTTTTTTTGTCTATGTATCAAAACAAAAAGAAAAAGAAACTTGACATAAAGTATCATATTTTAATTATGTCTATTTTTGCAGTGGAACTGATAACTAAGAATTCTAACATTATTAAGACATGCTTATGAAAAAGATTTTTACCTTGTTAGCAATTGCATTTTTTTCATACAATGCCTTTGCACAGACAAATTATGAAGACCGGGTAATAAACGGAAACATGGAAGGAGACGATTTTTCATGCTTCTTTGCCCATGACTACAATGTGGGCGATAACGTGCCTGCCAGAATCATTGAGGATCCGACAGACCCGACAAACCATTGCGCTGTGGTTACAGCAATTGATCAGGGGGAGGACGTCCAGAGTGATGACTGGGCTACACAGTTCTTTATTCGTGTTGATCCGAAAATCGAGTCGGGTGACGAACTTAAGCTGACGATGAGAGTAAGGGCTGACAAAGCAGCTAATGCACAGACTCAGGCTCACAATGAACCAGGAGACTACAACTTCTATTCTTTCTTTGGCGATATCAGCATTACTGAAGAATGGCAGACTATCGAGAGAGAGATCGTCGTTACAGATAATCAGGTCTATGGAGACGGAGGCAATGCTGAGACTTCTACGAAGGAGCTTCACACCGTTGCATTCAACCTGTATGTGCTGAAAGAAGCTAACAACTACTACTTCGACGACATCAAGCTTGAAGTAAGAAAGCCAAAAGAGGAGCAAGAATTGTCTGGCTGGTTTAATATGATCAGAAAAGGTCTTGACACCCGTGATGAAATCACATTCAACAATGGTACTTTCACTACGTTCACTGGTCGTGACGGAGAAACTGGTGTAGACCAGCCCGCACGTATCGTTAATGACCCGTTAGACGGTCAGCCTGCAATATGTGTTACCTCTGTCAAAGCCGCATTGTACAACGATGACGGTCAGGCTCAGATTTACAACGCTAATGGTGAAGCAATTGAATTGACCAACTGGCAGTCTCAGTTCTTTGTGTCTGGAAAGCATATATTCCGTACCAATGAAAAGGTTAGATTTGTGATTGAAGCACGCGCTGAGCATCCTACCGACATTGAAAGCCAGATCCACAGAGGCCCCGGTGATTATCTGCACTATGAGTTGTTCGGCAACCTGGCCCTGACAGAAGACTGGCAGCGATTTGAGTTCGAGCAGACCATCACAGCTCAACAAAGTGGAGGTTCTACCGTTGCATTCAACTTAAATGTACCGAAGGATTTTGACAACACCTATTACTTCAGAAACATTGAGTTCTGTGCTAACGATGCCGACGTGACCGAACCAGAGCGTACATTAGGTACTCAGGAACTGTTATTGCCGATTCCTGCAGCAAACAGCGATATCAACGTACCCGTTGACATGACTCCTGCCATGACTGCAATGGAGAAAGAAGACTTCACCGACTTCATCACTGGTGAGTATGTCAGAGTACAGGCAGATGAAGAGAAGTTCACTGAGGACAAGACTTCTCTGGCATGGACTGGTATCAACATCAACGAAGACGGTCTGGCTGATCCTGATGGCAAGTTAGGTATCGAGATTAACGCAGAAACCTCTGAAAACAATACCGCCACATTCGTTGTGTTCAATATGGGAGATAACATCGATGCTGATAAGACTATCAACACTCGTCTCTGCTTCGACTTCGGAGGATGGTACTATATCTATAATGTACAGTTTGTAAATCCTGAAGTCTATACCGGCATCGAGAAGACGGTAGCAACAAGTCAGGACAATAAGGCCATCTATGACTTGACAGGTAGAAAGGTTGCCAATCCTACTAAGGGATTATACATCATGGATGGAAAGAAATATATTCTGAAATAAAGTAATTCCCCATACGCACAAAAACTATTGACTAATTCTTTTTTTATTTCAAAACGAGTAGCCGGCAGATTTTTATTTGCCGGCTATCTTTTTATGCCGTATCGAGACCGCTGTATTAAAAGCCCTCTGATAATAATGTGAACAAAAAAGAGAGAAAAAAATTGCTGTTTAGCAGAAAAATTACTATATTCGCCAAAAATTTACAAAGAACTCCTAATAAACTAAACCTATCTATAAACAATGAAAAAATTGGTACTAAGACTAAGCACTTTGTGCTTGATGCTTATGCTCACCACGATGGGCAGAGCTGCCATCGTAAATGCGGTTTGGGATTTCTCTGATGAGTTCTCTTCATTTGAGACGATTCAGGGGACGACCGGCACCTTTACGAACAATGGCATTGAGATTACCGTTGATGCTACTAATGGAAAATTCAGGGCCAACGGGAACAGCGCACAGATGAATGAAGGAACGAGAATCCTTGTTCCGGTTGTCTCTACAAACGATGAAGTGAGCTTTGTTGCCTACGCAGCTAACTATTCTCATTTCACTATTGGTAACGAAGACTGTGACGGTGAAGCTTCTTATTCACACAAAGCCACGGCTGCTGAGGTAAAGGAAGGCTATGTCGTCATCGCTTCGACAAACAACAACAGCTACATCAAGTCTATTGCTGTCAGGCAGGTTGTATCCGATGATGTGCTTGAAGAGGACTTGACAGCCATGTGGGATTTCCAGAATGCCAATCCTGCAAGCCTTCCCGATGTACATATCGAGCGCAGCACCGGTACTGTTCCCTCTACGGTGGAAGGAGTAAGTATGTTTGTTGATGCCACGAATGGCAAGCTGAAAGGACGTGCTTCTGATGCTCAGTTCAATGCCAACACCATCTTACAGATTCCTGTAAAGTCTAACAAGGACATTGTTGAGGTGACCACATATCCTAACTATGGAGCTGGACGTATCGCTGTGGGAAATGATGAAGCAACAGGTGATGTTGTTACTCATAAGGCAACAACGGCTGAAGTATCTCAAGGCTATGTCGAGGTGAAGGCACTTCAGGAGTGCTATCTCTACAGAGTACAAGTGACATTCGTTTCGCCATTGCAAGAGAAAGAACTTTATGCCACTGACTTCACCGACTGGCCTACAATTGACCGCAAGAAAGCAACGAACCAGAAAGTTGAAGTGACTACTAAGTACAGCCATGAGAACCTCACCTTCACGCTGAACGGCGTGGGAGCTGATCCTGCTGGCGTTCAGGCAAAGTTCCCTGACTACACTGGCTATATGATTTCTGCCAAGTACACTGGAGAGTATTCTGCCGCAGAACCTTCAGTGGTGACCTCTCCTCTTGCTTCTATCACTAAAATCGAATTCACTCAGTGTGCTACTGGCGGTAATCGCGGTTGGGTTATTGCAGTTAAAGGTGATGGTGACGAAGACTGGGTACCCATATTCAACCAGTCGATAGCAAATGCCAGTGGTGAGACACACACCCTTGACATCAACCGCAAGAATGCTCAGTTGAAGTTCTACAATTTCAATCTGGCACAGAACTCTTATATGATGGACTTGAAGATCTACGGAAAAGTCGATCTTGGCAAGGCTCCTGCACTCGCATCCTTCACCGCCAATGGCGTGACCTATCAGGCTGCTGATATTTTCAATGAGGATGAGAACGGAAATATGGCTGCTACCATTGAGATTTCAAAGTCTGAGCCGATGGTGAATGCCAACAATCCGCTTACCGACATCATTCCGGAGAATGGTGAGATTGGTAACGTGGAATATGCGCCTTCTCCTAATAACCCAGAAGAGAGCGTCATCACCATTCCTGTAGAGCTTAATGGTGAGACTGCCACCTACTTCGTGAATGCCGTTTGGAAACCCGACTTCACCGTCACTTATTTCTATGGCAGCGATGAAATCGGCACATCAGTCATTGAGAAAGATGCTCCAATCGGAACATTTGCATATACCGAGAACGACCTCACTATTCCCGAAGGAATGAAGTTCAGAGGATGGTGCTTCTCGGAAGATGGTGGCCAGAAAGCTACAGAAGCTACTACCATCACTGGTAACTTGTCACTGTATGCTTTAGTGACAGATATTGAAGGTGATGACAACACCGAGCGCAACACCTACGATTTCCGCAACCGCTACTTCTATCCCGAAGACCATGAGGCTCTGAGCATCGAAGGACAATACAGCTATAATGGCGGCACTCATGGCTACGACGTGAAGCCTACGACTTCGCTTAAAGTCTATGTTGCCGGCAATGCCATCATTACGATGAGCAACTGCGAATATAGCAGAGGTGAAATCAATCTCCTTGCCCCGGACGGAAGCCTGGTAGGTACATTTGTCCAGCCGGCAAGCGGAGCTGACGGAGCTGTCAGTGCCGTGAAATATGAAGGTGAGGCAGGATGGCTTACGCTGGAAATGACTGCCCAGGCCTATATCCACTATCTTAATGTGATTAACACGGGAGATGCAGGCACCATCGAGCCAGTCAACGGATATTACATTGCCAAGGCTGGCGATGCAAACAGTCTGCTCAACATCTTCGATGCCCTGTTGCTGAATAACAACAATGGACGGGTGAAGGTATTCCTCCCCGATGGCACATACGACTTAGGAAAGAAGGCGCTCACGGCAATTCCTTACAGTAATGTCTCCATCATCGGACAGAGCATGGACAAGACCATCATCACCAATGCGCCCGATGTGAAGAACGAAGGAATCGGCACCACTGCTACCCTGTTCATCAATAGCAGGATAGAGAACACTTACTTCCAGGATCTCACATTAAAGAACGGACTTGACTATTATGCTGCCGGTGCTGCCGGACGTGCTGTCTGTCTGCAAGACAAGGGTAACCATACCATCGCAAAGAATGTAGCAATCCTTTCGCATCAGGACTCTTATTATTCCAACAACAATGACATGCAGGCATACTGGGAGACATCTCGTCTTAATGGTACTGTCGACTTCATCTGTGGCGGTGGCGACATCCGCTTCTCTGAATGTACATTAGGACTTGAGCCTCGCAATGCCAACGGTACGGGCGAGCGCACCATTACAGCCCCGACAACAACGACAGCTTTCGGCTATGTCTTCGACAACTGTAAGGTGCAAGACCTGACAAACGGTAAGGGATCATGGAACTATGGACGTACATGGCAGAACAGTCCTATATGTGTGTACTTATATACTGTTCTTGATGATAATGCCGCAGCGACGATTGTCAATAGCCGCTGGACTCAAAAGGGTATGAACAATACCGACATCAAGTTGTTTGGTGAGTATAAGACCATGTCTGAGGACATGACTGTCATATCTCCTGCCTCTAACATCGTGAATTCGTATGGTGGCAATTACGAAACAATTCTTACCGATGAACAGGCTGCTTTCTACAGCTATGAGAACATGTTCTCCGAGAATCAGGAAAAGCCCTGGAATCCTCGTGAACTTTGCGAGCAGATCAATGCTCCTGCCTTCTCATACGCAAATGGCCTTCTCACATGGGAGCCTCAGCGTGGAGCCACTGCCTATGCCATCTTCAAGAACGATGTCTTCGTTGCCATCGTCGGACCAAACGACACATCATTCAATCTGGATGCTGACGCTGCCGATGTCATCACTATCCGCAGTGCCAACGAGATGGGTGGATTCGGTCCTGCTGCCGACCTTGTCCTGACGCTTGATGAGAACGAAGAGAACGAGATTCCTGAAAGCGGAACTTTCGTCAACACGCTGAATGTGAAGCGTACTTTTGCCGGTAACACCTGGAACACCATCTGTCTGCCTGTCGATATCGAAGAGAGCTGGACTGCCGATGAAGCCAATCCGTTCTACGGTGCTTCCATCATGGAGCTTGCCAATGCTTCATACGACGAGGCAAGCATGACACAGAACTTCAACTTCCTGCCTGTCAGCAAAGCTGTAGCTGGAAAGCCGTACGTCATCAAGTTCAACAATGACGTTGAGAATCCCGTATTGAAATATGTGACCATCAAGGCTGAAGCTCCCGAGACGATTGAGGCAGGAAACTGCACCATGACCGGACTGTTCAATCCTTATGAGTTCACAGAGAGCGACAAGTCGGTATTCTTCCTCATCTCCGGCAACAGATTCAGCTTCATGAACGAACCCGGAACCATCAAGGGCCTCCGTGCTTACTTTACGCTCAACGGTATTGAGCCTGATATGTATAGCAAGATTCTGTTCAACTTCGGTGAAGTCGACGGCATTCGTACTGTAAACATGTCCGAACTCGGCGATGAGATGATTTACGACCTGCAAGGACGGAAGCTGAACAATTCTCCTCAGAAGGGTGTCTACATTAAGAATGGACACAAATACGTGAAATAGAATATTGTGAAAGTAAAAACATGGATAAACGATGAAACAATATGTTGCACCAGCCATTCAAGTGATGGCAACAGAGATGACGAGTGAGATCCTCGCTGCATCGGATGCGTTTACCATTAATTCCGATGATCTCGGCATTATTAATCAGAAACCTGAAGGTAGCAGCCCTAATGAGGCAATCTAAATGACTTTTCTTTTATGAATTATACTATTATCGGAACAGGAGCCATCGGCGGATTCTATGGCGGACGACTGATGAATGCGGGTCGTAAAGTACAGTTCCTATTGCACTCTGACTATAGCTATGTCAGAAGTCATGGACTACAGATTGACTCCTGTGACGGTTCTTTTCATCTGGATAACGTCGACTGCTATGACAGCACGAGTAAGATGCCATGCGCCGACGTTATCCTTGTGGGACTGAAATCGACGAATAATCATCTGCTCAAAGACTTGCTGTCTCCTATCGTTGGCAGCAATACAACCGTTGTACTGATCCAGAATGGCATCGGACTGGAGGAAGACTTGCAGCAGTTGTTTCCCGGTCTGGCAATCATTGCCGGACTTGCCTTCATCTGTTCAAGTAAGATTGGTCCCGGACATATCTCGCATCAGTGCTACGGGTCGATAAACCTCGGCAACTATTCATGCCCTGACGACAGATTCCAAGACATCCTCAAGGACATGCAGGATGCTGGAATCACCGCCGCTGAAGTGCCGTATGACGAGGCACGATGGAAAAAGGCAGTGTGGAACATGCCCTTCAACGGAATGACTGTTGCCCTGAACACGTCAACCGACAAGCTGCTGGGAAATCCCTCTACGCGCCGTCTGATCTATGAACAGATGATGGAAGTGATCAACGCTGCCCAGGCTTTGGGAGTGAAAGGCTTAGACAGTTCCTTTGCCGATAAGATGATTGAGATGACCGATGCAATGGTTCCATACAGCCCTTCTATGAAACTGGACTTTGACAACCATCGCCCCATGGAAATCCCGTATCTCTATTCACGTCCCATCAGTGAGGCAAGGAAAGTCGGATTTGACATGTCCAAGCTGGCGATGCTCGAAGCTGAACTGCAATTCATACAGGACTCTTATCTCAAGAAATGAACAGAAAAGTGATGATGCTTGCTATACTTTGCTGCCTGATGACCAGTCTTCAGGCAGCAAAGGTTTATAAACCTTGGGAGAATGGAAATCTCAAGGTTTCTGACGACAGGCATTATCTCATTCACGAAAACGGCAGGCCCTTCTTCTGGCTGGGGAATACAGCCTGGCTACTCCCTGAAAGGCTGACGAGGGACGAGGTAGATTTCTACTTGTCCCGTGAGCGTGAAGAGGGTTACAATGTTGAACAGATTCAGGTATTGAATGCCATCCCTACCTTCAATATTTATGGTAGGCAGGCAAATGATGAACAGTTCTCATTTGCGCAGTTTACCTCCAAAAACGTCTATGGCTATTGGGACCACCTTGACTATATAGTGGACAAGGCTGAGGCAAATGGCATTTACATTGCCATGGACTGCATCTGGGGTTCGCAAATCAGCAGAATGAATGTGCAGCAGGCGGCTACTTACGGCAGATTCTTAGGAAATCGCTACAAGGACAAGCCCAATATCATCTGGATGATTGGCGGAGATGTCTTGGGAAGCAAAGGGACTGAATCGTGGGACGCACTGGCAAGGGCAATCAAAGAGGTTGACAAGAACCATCTGATGACCTTTCATCCCCGAGGACGGACAACGAGTGCGCAATGGTTCAACGACCGTGAGTGGCTCGACTTCAACATGTTCCAAAGCGGGCATCGTCGCTATGGGCAGCGAAATGGAGACAAAGACTACCCCATCCCTGACAATACCGAAGAGGACAACTGGCAATATGTGAGCCTCAGCCAGAAGCCGGAAAACCTCAAACCTGTCATAGACGGTGAGCCTTCCTACGAAGACATTCCCCAAGGACTGCATGACATCAATGCTCCACGCTGGCAAGCCAGCGATGTCCGCCGATATGCTTATTGGGCGGTTTTCGCCGGTTGCTTCGGCCATACCTATGGTCACAACAGCATCATGCAGTTCATGCGACCTGGACTATCACCTGCCTACGGAGCATCTAAGGCTTGGTGGGATGCTCTCAACGACCCCGGGTACAAACAGATGAAATATCTGAAACGCCTCATGCTCTCTTTTCCTTTCACCGTCCGTGTTGCCGACCAGAGTATTATAACCGGTGAGAACGGAACCCGGTACGACCGGATTATTGCTACTCGAGGAAACGATTACTTGCTGGTCTACAACTACAGCGGAAAGGATATGAGCATTGATTTATCAAAGATCTCCGGTCAACGGAAGAACGTATGGCTGATGAACCCTGTTGACGGCAGCCTGAAATACCTGGGGGAATATAACAGCAGGCGGGCAGACTTCTCCTATGTCATCTCCGATAAGAATAACACCGACCGGGTATTGATTGCCATTGACAGCAGACAACACTATCTGGATAAAAACGACTTGTACTTAAAAGAACAATGATTGACAATTATATTATTCATCTAAACCAATAACAACTATGAGCGATTTTGATCAATTGATGAAAGACATGAAACAAGGTCTTAATGAGCTTGCTGAGGATGCTCAGAAGAAATACGGTGAACTGATCAACTATCTGGACAGTCACAACGCTGATGAGATAAAGAACGACCTCAAGGTCTTTGCAGACAAGGCAGCAGCTGAGACGAAGGAGCAATTTGAGAATGCAAAGAAAGAGATCAAGGAGATTGATCTGGAAGAAAAAGTTGCTGACGTCAAAGAAGACTTGCAAGAAGGACTGGACAAAGCAAAGACGGTTGTCGGCGAAGGACTGGACGTCGTGCAAAAGCAGTTTGAGGATTTAAGAAAACGCTTTAATCTCTGACAAGACCCGACAGATGAGCAAAAAGAATTGGGGAGGTTCCGCATACAAGGACCTCCCCTTTCGTGTCCTGACAGGTAATCAGGCATATATGGATTATGGTAACTATCTACTAATCACATTGCAAAGGTCGGCATTTTTCCGATTGTATGAAAAGGATTATTCCTACAACTTGCAACTGGTTTCCCTATACTTTCGGGGGAAATCCCCATACTTGATCAGATGTTACGTCTTTCGGTTCTCTTTGCCCATTGCCTTGCATTTTCATCCTCCACATTCTAATAGGGTTCACCTTGCCTTAGAAGAGAAGTGACGTTCATCCCTTTTGTCAAATATTATTCGAATTTTGACCCCAAATTAAGGCCATCTTTCTGAACAAAAACATTTTTGGTCGGAAATAACGCAATTTTTGATGTTTTTCGTAAAGCGTTGATTGACTAATTGTTACGTGATTGTTTATCTGTAAACGTGCGGTTTGCAAAATATAGATTTGCCAAAGGTATCGTTTCGCCTCGCCAAAGGTATCGTTTCGTCGTGCGAAAGGATATGTTTGAGGCGATGAAACATAACCTTTGGTGCGGTCAAAGCTTACCTTTCGCGCACTGAAAGCTTACTTTTCGCAAAATGAAGAATGAAGAATAAAGAATGAAGAATCAGCTTTTACACTTTTTAACTTCTCTTTCATCACTTTCTCCCGACAAGCTTTTGTCAAAGTCTTTCATAATAAAACACATCCATTAGGATTCCGCAAAGACAACAACACTTTATGGTATACTGTCAGAATTAGGAGAGAAAAAGACATTTAGAATGAATTTCTTTCTCAAATACAAAAGCTAAATTACACCTTCTTTCGAAGAAAATCGTTAACTTTGTAGCAAATTAATAATGAAGAGTTTCAATATCTATCAAAAACACAACATCAAAAACCGTATGGATGATGAGCTTTCCTAGTGAACGAAAGCAGAGAAATCTCACTTTCATTGCTGAACGTGAGGAAAGTCGAAAGTAGCTCTATTAAACGATGAATAAGATGGAAGAAGACAAAGATTTTCTAAGGCAAGATAATAACTACCGTTCGTTGAAGGCATTCCAAAAAGCGGAGTGCATTTACGATGTAACGTACTATTTTGCCCATAAGTTTCTGAAGACAGGTGACCGAACCATCGACCAGATGGTTCAGGCGGCACGGTCGGGAAAGCAGAACTTGGCAGAAGGGAACATTGACGGCATCACTTCGCGAGAAATGGAACTGAAACTGACCAATGTTAATCGTGCATCGCTTCACGAACTGCTGCTCGACTACGAGGACTATCTGCGTGTCCGGGGGTTGGAGCAATGGAAGTATGACGACCCTCGATGTGTTCAGACACGCACATTCTGTAAAAAACATCTTGACTCAGCTGTCTATCGGGAGAAAATCAAGAAACGTTCCGACGAGACGATAGCCAATATTGCCATTACACTTATTCATCAGTGTGATGTACTCATTCGAGGTCTCATAGAATGGAAAAAACGAGAATTCAAGGAGAAAGGCGGCATCAAGGAAGAGATGTACCGAGCCCGGAGAGACTGGCAGCAGAGAAATGGGTACAGAGGGCGACATGGGCAATATGGGGCTGATGGGCAAAAGCCCAGTCAACCCATTAAGCCCAGTACCCCCAAAGAGTGAGCTACTGGCTAACTCTTATAAGTTAGTAGGTAACTATAATACATAAAGTA
>Ga0247611_10002178_pt1 | contig 32593 bp, 18 predicted proteins | sample 177DNAGHGhighgp2_FD_192422 | JGI IMG/M metagenome (GOLD analysis project Ga0247611, IMG submission 192422) | Sheep rumen microbial communities from Palmerston North, Manawatu-Wanganui, New Zealand - 1770 DNA GHGhigh gp2 | ecosystem: Host-associated > Mammals > Digestive system > Stomach > Rumen... | reverse complement strand
TGAAGCTGTGACCCGGAAGGCGCTTTCTCGCGGCATAGAGTTTCACCAGCTCGTTCGCAATTCCGACAACCGCCTCTTCCACCTTCTTCTTGGTCTTGCTCCACTCCTGCGTTCCGAGTTTGTTTAATTTCGGAACCTTTCCTTCCTTTGAAGCATATTTCATAACAACATCAAAGGAGCCGGCCAGCACGTAAAGCGTGGAGTTTCCGGCATATTCGATTTTCATATAATCCTTGGTAATTCCGGCGTTGGTGATTTTTTCGATTCCGCGGTAAATTCCGACACCATAGCTTTCATGCACCACATAATCCCCTGTCTTCAGTTCCCGAAGATCACTTATTTTCTTTCCGGAATACTGTTTTACGGGTTTTCTTCTTCGCTCTCTGCCGAAAATATCCGAATCGGACATTACCACAAATTTCAGATCCGGATATTCAAAGCCCTGACGGACAAATCCGCAGAAAGTCATAATTTCCCCGGGGCTTAACACCCGGTCTCTTTTATCACTGTAAAATGCGGTAACGCCTTCTTCCGTGATGCTTTCCGAAAGACGCTTTGCACGGGTCTTGGAGGAGGAAACCACTAAAACACGGTATTTGTTCTTTCGGTAAAAAGACAGATCCTTCATCAGCTGTTCCACGGAACCGTTATAGGAGGAAACCGGCTTCATCTTCATTTCGATTTTTTCTTCGAAAGCAAGCGCGGACTCGGAATTCTGCGGTCCGGAAATTTTCGTGATTCCCACACCGATTACGATTTCCCGGATCAGTTTGCGGATTACCTGCTTAAAGGGCAGAAGAAAATCCGCCTGCCCCGGAATCGCATACCCCTTTTCGATTCTGTGATGGAACGAATCCTTAAACTCCGTCTCCACGGCCAGCGCACGTTCATCCGTTTTCACCGGTTCGTCCCAGAGATAGAGTGGCTTAAGCTTCTTCAGATAATCGGAAAGTGTCTCCGCCTTGGGATAAAAATACCTTAAATACCCTTCCAGCGCGCCGGTTTCGTTAAATTCTTCCGCCTGCTCCTTTAAGGCCTTCCATTCCTTTTCCAGAAGATGCGCCTCCTGAACCCGCGCCCTCTCTCTGAGCCAGGAGGCCCTTTCCTTTACTTCCGCGGCGATTTTTTCAAATCCCTCATTGCGCACCTTGGGAGACAGAATAAACTCGCTCGCCGGGAAAATATTAACCTCACGTACCTTGTTTAAGGAACGCTGCGTCTGTACGTCAAAATATCGAATGGACTCTATCTCGTCCCCCCAGAGTTCCATACGGATTGGGTTTTCCGAAGTCAGATCGAAGATATCGATAATGCCTCCGCGAATGGAAAACTGTCCCGGAGCATCAACAATGGAAACCTTTCTGTAGCCCATTCTGTTCAGCGTGATACGGACCGCTTTTTCTTCGGCGATACGTCCCGTTTCAAAACATAGGACGTTATCCATTAAAACGGTAAGAGGAATCAGCGGAACCATCAGTGCATTCGGCGTTGTCACAAGTGTAATCTGTTCCCCCTCCAGAAGGGCTCTGAACACCTTCATGCGCTTTGCCGTAATATCATTGGAATAGATGTCCGCCTGAAAGAAAATGATATCCTTTGCGGGGAAATAATACACCTCCTTACGGTACATTTCGTATTCTTCCGCAATTTCCCCGGCACGTTTCTCATCGTAAGTTACAATTACCTGCACGTCAAAATCTGCACCGAAAGCATCCAGCAGTTGCAGCTTTCCGCTTTCCGTGCAGTCCGTAAACAGAATCCTCTTTTTGCCGTTCATTAAGGCTTCCGAGGCTCTTTTGTATTCATCCAGTTCCCGAAACGGGGACGCAAATAATTCCAAACCGCCGACCTCTCTGTTTATTCCTCTTCCCGGGAAACCTTACGGTTATAAAGGTTCATCGCCTCCTCGGTTTTTCCCTGCATCATCATTAATACAGCCTCCGCGGCCTTCCCGCAGGCCTCTCTCTCAAGTTCCGCTTCTTCCGGTGAAAAATGTCCGAGCACATAATCCGCCAGATCCATCCTGGCCGGTTTTTCTCCGACGCCGATTTTAACTCTCTTAAAAATCTCCGTTCCGAGATGAGAAATAATATTCTTAATACCGTTATGTCCGCCGGCACTTCCCTTCGGACGAATTCTCAGTTGTCCTACGGGCAGCGAAATATCATCGTACAAAACAATCAGTTCCTCTTCCGGATCGATTTTATAATAATCGCAAACCGCCCGAACAGCTTCTCCGCTTAAGTTCATGTATGTTAACGGTTTTACCAGAATAACCTTCTGTCCTTCCACTACGCCCTTACCGAGAAGTGCCTTAAACTTCTCTTCTTCTACACGAATCCCATATCCGGATGCAAAAGCATCCAGTGCGCTGTATCCTATGTTGTGCCTGGTATTTACATATTCCTTTCCCGGATTCCCGAGGCCTGCAATAATAAACATTTTCACTCCGCAAATTTGCTGTTATCGCAAATTCATCAGCCGTACCGTCATCGTTTTTGAACTACTTCTTCATTGTGACTTTCGGCTCATGAACACTCTTCTTTATGGGATCAACAGCTTTTTTCTTTGTATTCTCATAGCGGGAATTATACAGGTTTGCCAGTTTCGAATCATCTTCTTTTAACATTCTTCGAAGGCTGCTCTGAACATTCCGCTTTATGGATTTCGACATTTTTACGTCTTCGTTAAAAAGTACTTTCATGGATTTTACCAAAGGCTCATCCCTTCGCATTGCGACCAGAGCATCATGTCTGTAAGCCTTATCCATGAATTTTATAATATTTCCCGGGTTGAAATCAACATCTCTTTGGGTTCTCTCCAGTTCGTTACGGACAATCTGATTATACATCTTCGCGGTCGCGGCATTTTTAAAGAATTCGAAGTCCACATTTTCCTGCTTGTCAATTACATTATTCAGCTTTTCATCTTCCATGTCCAGCATTTTGAAGAACGGTCTCGAATGTTCCGGATATTTTCCGTATTTGATTTTATCCTTCATCATTTCATCGTAATTCTGCTTCTGGACCGGATCAACCTCCTTGATATTCCTGCATTTGATTTTGTAATTATTAAACTCATTGATCTTTCTCTGATGATTGACAAAATACTGATCCATTGTCTGCTCGGAATTCATGCTGTTCTTCCATTCGGATACCGTGGTATCTTTCTGAAGTTCCATTCCCCACTGGAATACTCCGTTTAAGTACTCTTCCTGGCTCATCTTATAATCCTTTAGTTCGGGATTCTCCGCAATTACCTTCTTTTCATACGTTTCGGAAAGTTTCTTATATTCTTCTTCGTATTCACGGTTCTTTGCCTCAATAATCTGATTCATTTTAACATCATTTTCGTACCTGTTAAGCTTGTCTATATATACCTTATACTCGGCATTATACTTTTCCGCCGCGGAATTATAGTAGTCCACTCTGTCCTTGTACTCGTTTACTTCCTCGTCATATTGGGCTTTTTTCTTATCATATACCTCTTTTTCCTTATTCCACGTATGGAGCTTCAGAATATACTCGGTCTCTATTTTATCTTTCTTCTGATTGTAATCCTTCGCCTCCTCAACCCATTTTTCGTGATCCTTTTCATACCTCTGTTTTCTTTCTTCATAGGTCTGAATTCGCTGATTAACATTATTCTGGGCAACTATACGAAGACCTCTGATACGTTCATCATACTCCGAAATCTGTTTTTCCACACTGTTGTTCCATTCGTCGGTCTCAATCTTTTTCTGTTCATACTCCGCTTTCTTTTCATCATACCTTTTCTTCATAAGATTATAGTATTTCTGATCTTTTTCGAATGCCTCGAATCTGCGGACTTCATAATCATATAGCGTTATGATTTCCTCGTCCTCTTTCAGTTCCGGCATTTTCTCTTCCTTTTGAGCATTTTCCTGCAGATCCCCTTTGTCAAGATTGTCAAAAAGCATGTCTTCCACAACAGAGTAATTCAGAGCATCCTCATTCTCATTCTCAATGACGATTTCATTGTACTCGTCTATGGAAATCTTCTCGGAAGGAAGAGGCTGGTTTTCGGAGGTAAGAATCGGATCGAGTTTTTCACCGAGCTTGTTTTTCGCTTCTTCATCCAGTTCATCGTAATTTACGTTTAAATCAATCCCGGACTCATCAGGTACCTGCTTCTTAACAATAACCTTCTTTGTCCTGAGCGCTTCATTGCGGTCGAATTCCTCTTTGGCCTTAACGTACTGAATATGCTCCTCTTTATTTACAAGAGCAGTGTGTACATCATAGAGATGCTCCATCTTAGCCTTATGCTCATCGAGCACTTTATCATAATCCTCATTGGCTTTCATATTTTCCGCAATTTTTTCTTTTATGCGTGCTTCCTTGTTCAGTTCGTAGTCCGGATTGTTTCCGTTCTTTTCCCTGTCGTCTTCCTCAATCGCTTTTTCTATGGAATCAAGCTCTTTCTGATAAGCTGCATCCGCCTTAAGATAAGCGTTGTAATTCTCCAGTTTCTCTTCGTACTCGGCTTTTAATTTATTTCTTAATTCCTGTACTTTATCGTATTCAAAAGCAGTCGGCCTGATATGGGTATCATACCATTTTTGTTCTTCGACATATTTTTTGTATTCCGGGGAATTTTCGTAATCCTGCTTCATTTTTTCATTCTTCTCAAGCAGTTCTTTATTATCATTTTCCCATTTTGCATGCTCCGTTAAAAACTCCTGATAATCCAGATCATACTGGTCACCGAGATTTTCTCTGGCTTCTTTATACTCAATCAGTTTTGCATTAAAATCATCATAATGAACCTGATTGATGCTTTCCAGATCTTTTAATTCACTTTCGTATTGCTTCAGCTCTCTGTTATATGCATCCAGCTCATCGAAATACTTATTCACGCTTGCATTGAAGTCATTCATTTTTGCTTCATTCTGAAGCTGGATATTGTCGCAGGCAACCTTGTATTCTGCAAGTTTCCGGGGCATGTCATTACTTTCCTGTACCCATGCATTGTGGTCCGTTTCCCATTCTCTGTGTCTGGCCTCATACTCCCGTACGGAAGCGCTGCTTAATAATCTCCGGAAGAATCCCGGTCTTTGCGGCTCTTCGGGTTCCGTTCGAAGAGTGGGTTCATCCGGAGGTAGCAAAAACACAGGCTGATCCGGAGGATCAGGCTTTTTTCGCGGGCTCCAGTTTGGCAATTCCAATTCAATTTGCGGCTGAACGGGATGCTTAAATACCGGCTCCTTCGGAACTTTAATATACTCCGGTTCCTGAGGCGGTTCCGGATTTTCCAATACGGGCTTAAAGGGTTCCTCTACGGGAACCGGTTTTTTGTTAAAAATCCGCTTAATTCCTGGTGCAAGCGCAGGCGGTGCGGCATTCATCTGTTCTTCCACCCTCTTGATTTCATTTTCAATCGCAGGAATTACCGGTTCCTGTAAATCCGTACGGGGAAGATTAGGTTTTTCTATCTTTTCCGGCTCCTTGAACGTGAAACGGGGAACAGGAATATCCACTTTTTTATATTCCGGTTTTACCACACCCTCGCTGATGCGTTTGAATTCTTCTTCAATCAGCTCCTGCTTCGTCTTTCCGTCCTTAAAGACTTCCTCGGGAGCCTTCGGTTCCTCGCGAAGAGGTTTCATTTCTTCCATAACGGGCTTATCAGGAAGATATTCATTAAATTCCTTCATCGGTTCCGGTTTGTTCGGCTTATAAAGTTTAAACTCGCCCGGATGTTCCGGTTTCAGAAGAGCCTCTTTTTTCTGAAGAATAAGGTTTCCTTTTTTATCTCTCGGGAGAAATGCATCGTTTATCTTCTGAAATTCAAGCAGACTTGTCAACTTCCCGGAAAGCTGGTATTCTCCGGTGTTCGGGTTATATCGAAGCTGTCTCGGTTCTGTTTCGCCCAAAGGAATAAAGACCAGTCTGCCTTTGGCAAGCTGCTGATACAGGACAGCTTCTATCGCGCCTGCTGCCTTGTGGTACTCCTCCAGTTTCTCAGGAGAATCCGGCATCAGACTGATTTCTTCCATATTTTTCAGATAGTCATCCATCGCAAGTTTTCCGACTTTGGATGTTATAACGATTCTTTTCTTAACATCCTGTGGGTCGGCTTCGAAATCAAATCCGAAATTCTGCTTCAAAATCGTGTGAAAGTACTCGCGCATTTTAGGATCTTTATAAAAATCCGCTGTTCCGTAATAGTCTGCATCTCTACTGCTGATGTCCGGAATCGGTGGAAACCATCCCGGTCTTTGTTTCAAATTATTGGCTGTAAGGTTTGTTTTCTTTGGCATATGTTTTCCTCCCAACTTTTATTCGGGTATAAATTTAATTCTGTTTTTATACTCCGTTTTTCCGCTCAGTGTACATACCCATAAACTACGCAATAGAATGCTTTTTCTTTGAAACAAATTCCGAAAGTCTTTTTGAAGCAAGAAGACGGAGCAGATTGCTCCGTCTTCTTTTTTCCCCATATCTTCTCTAAAAAGATTATTGTACCTCGTATCTTGCTGTTTTCTCAATCAGCACTTTAACTTCCCCGTCCCCAACATATCTCGAATTCGCGCGAATCGTATTGTAGCTTTCCACGATGCAATTCTCAATGTATGTGTTATCCCCAATATATACATCATTCAGAATAATGGAATTCTTGATATGGCAATTGTTTCCTACAAATACCTTCTTAAAAATTAACGAATCTTCCACTTTGCCGTTTACAATAGTTCCGGAAGCCACAAGTGAATTTCTGACATCCGCGCCCACATTGTATTTTGCGGGAGGGAAATCATCCACTTTGGAATAAACATCCGGATACTGACGGAAGAAATAATCTCTTACCTCGGGATTTAAGAAATCCATATTGGTCTCATAATAATCTTCCACGGAAGCGATATTCTTCCAGTAATCCTTCATCTTGTAACCGAAGATTCTCTTCATTTCCTTGTAACGGATTAAAATATCCGCAACAAAATCATAACGGCCTTCTTCGTTGCACTTCTCAATCAGCTCAATCAGAAGACGTCTTCTGATTACGTAGATACCGCAGGAAACCGTATTGGTCTTGGCTACCATGGGCTTTTCGTCGAATTCTTCAATCCGGCTTTCTTCGTTCATTTTAATCACACCGTAGCGCTCCACATTGGCACTTTCGGGAAGATCCTTGCAGACAACCGTGATGTCAGCCTTCTTGTCGATGTGATACTCCAGAAGCTTATTGTAATCCATCTTGTAAACACAGTCACCGGATGCAATTACAACATAGGGCTCATGGCTTCTCTTTAAAAATTCAATGTTTTGATAAATGGCATCTGCGGTTCCGCGATACCAGTTGGAGTTATCCGCAGTAACAACGGGGGTAAATACGTAAAGACCACCCTGCTTTCTGCCGAAATCCCACCATTTGGAGGAGCTTAAATGCTCGTTTAAACTTCTTGCGTTGTACTGTGTCAGAACGGCAACCTTCTGAATGTGAGAGTTGCTCATGCTGCTCAGTGCAAAATCGATACTTCTGTAACTTCCGGCAACCGGCATTGCCGAAATGGCTCTCTTCAGAGAGAGCTCACGCATTCTGTGGTTGTTTCCGCCGGCTAAAATGATTCCTATCGCTCTCATATTCAATCACCTGCCTTAATCAATGTTTTTCCGCTGAGTAACTTTCCGTCAGGATAATCTTCTGCAGCGGTGATTCCGGAAACAACTGAGTTCTTTCCGATCGACACGCCCTTCGGAATCAATGTCTTTTCTCCGATGGTAACCAGTCCGTTGTTGTAAATATGCGGATCCGTCTCGTTCGGAACTTCTTCACCCTCTCCGAGTTTTACTTCGTCTTCGATGGTTACGTTCTCCGCAATGATTGCTTTGGTAATTTCGCAATTCTTTCCAATCTGAGTTTCATTCATAATGATGGAATCGCGAATTACGGTTCCCTCACCGATGGTTACGCCGCATCCGATGATGGAATTGTAAACCTTGCCGTAAATACTGGAGCCCTCACCGATGATGCATTTCTCGGTAACGCTGTCATTGGAAAGGTACTGGGGCGGCAGGGTATCGGACTTGGTGTAGATTTTCCAGTATTCTTCGTAAAGGTTGAATACGGGAACAATATCTACAAGCTCCATATTTGCTTCCCAGTAGGAATGCAGTGTTCCGACATCCTTCCAATAGCCGTTATACTCGTATGCATAAAGAGGTGCACCGTTCTCATGACAATAAGGAATGATATGCTTTCCAAAGTCCAGATTTGGCTGGGCTGCTTTCGCAAGGAGCGCTTCCTTTAAAGTCTTCCAGTTGAAAATATAGATTCCCATACTTGCAAGATTGCTTCTGGGATTTTCCGGCTTTTCTTCGAAATCGATAATCTTGCGGTTATCGTCGGTAATTACGATACCGAAACGTTTTGCTTCTTCCAGGGGAACCGGCATCGCCGCAATGGTAACCTCAGCGCCGTTCTTCTTATGGAAGTCCAACATTACCTCGTAGTCCATTTTATAAATATGGTCGCCTGACAGAATCAGCACGTAATCCGGATTGAAACTCTCCATATAATCGATGTTCTGATAAATGGCATTTGCGGTTCCGGTATACCATTCGGTATCAGTACTCTTCTCATACGGAGGAAGTACGGTTACTCCGCCGATATTACGGTCAAGGTCCCAGGGAATTCCGATTCCGATATGGGTATTCAGACGAAGCGGCTGATACTGCGTCAGAACGCCGACGGTATCAACACCCGAATTGATGCAGTTGCTTAAAGGGAAATCGATGATTCGGTATTTGCCTCCGAACGAAACCGCCGGCTTGGCAACCTTTGCCGTTAAGACGCCGAGACGACTTCCCTGACCGCCTGCAAGTAACATGGCAATCATTTCCTTTTTGATCATGCTTTCACCTCTCTAATTCATTTTTAGGACCTTCCCAAGGTCATTTTTCCGGAGAAAATCCTTCTCTTTCGCGTTTTTGAGAACACGAAAAATGGCAGCCCCCCGACTTCCATAAGAAAATTCTAACATAGCCTTTGTGAAAAATGAACCATGAATTTCCCTTTTTTTCCCTTTTTTCAAAATTTTTTCTGTCATTTTTCATACTTTTGACCGAATAATGCTTCATTTCTTTGTGCATAATCACAAAAGCGCTTTCTTTTTTTCTTCACAAAAAAGGAAAAATTTAACAAATATACAACAAAACAAAATTCGATACCCAAACCCGGGCGAAACCTCTTTCTGTTATGGACGAATTCTTTTTCTTTATATATAATAGAGAAGAAATAAAAACCCTGTGAAGGAAGAAGGAAAATCGTTATGTACGAAATTAATTTCCAAAAACCGATCCACATTCATTTTATCGGCATCGGCGGCATCAGCATGAGCGGGCTGGCTGAAATTCTTATGGCAAAAGGATTTACCGTATCCGGTTCGGACAATGTGTCTTCCGCACTGACGGACCAGCTGAAAGCGGAAGGTGCCACGATTTACATCGGTCAGAGTTCCGACAATATCACATCGGACATCGATCTGGCCGTATACACCGCAGCCATCCGGAACGACAATCCGGAATTCGGAGCATGTATGGAAAAGAATCTTCCGATGTTAAGCCGCGCGGAGCTTTTGGGACAGATTATGCGGAATTACGCCTATCCCATCGCAATCAGCGGAACACACGGAAAAACCACCACTTCCTCAATGACTTCGGAAATCCTGATGGCGCAGGAGACGGATCCAACCCTTTCCATCGGCGGTATCCTTCCTTCCATAGGCGGCAACGTACGTATCGGAAATTCGGAATATTTCCTGACGGAAGCCTGCGAATATACCAACAGCTTCCTGTCCTTTTTCCCTCGTTACGGAGTAATTTTAAACATCGATGCGGACCATCTGGATTTCTTTAAGGATCTGAACGACATCCGCAATTCTTTCCGTCGTTTTGCGGAACTTCTGCCCGAAAACGGCGCACTCGTCATAAACGGCGAAATTGAAAACTTAAGAGAAATTACCGCCTCCGTAAAATGTCCGGTCATAACCTTCGGCTTTGACTCCGCATTTGACTACTATGCAACGGACCTTGCCAAAAACGAGGACGGCTTTATGACCTATACCCTTCATACCCCGAAGGGAACCTATCCTGTTACACTTGGTGTTTACGGAGTTCACAACGTTTATAATTCCATGGCTGCTCTTGCCATGGCCGACACCATCGGCTTCGACCTGCCCTCCTCCATAGAGGCACTCGGCCGCTGCCACGGTGCAAAGAGACGTTTTGAAATCAAGGGAAAAATCGGCGACATCACGATTGTGGATGACTACGCGCATCACCCTACGGAGATTGCCGCTACGTTAAATGCCGCGAGATCTTTCCCCCACAATCATTTATGGTGTGTCTTCCAGCCCCATACCTATACGAGAACGAAGCTTCTGATGCACGAATTTGCGGATGCACTCGCTCTTGCGGAAAATGTGGTTCTTGCCGACATCTATGCGGCAAGAGAAAACGATACTCTCGGTATTTCTTCAGGAAATCTGATGGAAGAAATCGAAAAAAGAGGCGGAAAATGCCATTATTTCCACTCTTTTTCGGAAATTGAAATATTTTTACTGGAAAATTGTAACCCGGGCGATTTGTTGATAACCATGGGCGCCGGAGACGTGTACCGCGTAGGCGAAGAACTCCTTGGCAATTAATTATCCACATTATCCACAGCTTTTTTACGAATTTCGGTAAAAATCGACTGTGGATATTTTATGCCTATTTTAAGCCCTAAGCGGGAGTTATAAACATTATCCACATCCCTTGCAAACCCAGTAAAATCAAGGCTTTGACGGTAATTAAATGTTTGCATTCTCCGCATCTTGTGTTATAATCACAATGCTAAAAGTTTGGTTTTTTGGGGGAAGGAATTCATGAGTCGCATTTTGCTCTCAAACGATGGTCTCATCGGAGCCACAGCAGTCTCCAATGTTTTCATCGATCATTATATGAAAGAGGCCAATGATGCCCAGATTAAGGTATACCTGTATCTTCTCAGAAACGCATCATCCAACGCTTCTTTTGAAATTGGCGATATTGCCGAAGAATTTAATCATACGGAAAAGGACGTGATCCGTGCTTTAAAATACTGGGAAAAAGCAGGTCTGCTTACCCTCCGTTACGATTTAACCGGAGAAATCTGCGGAATCGGAATGATGAGCAGTATTACCGCAGAACGCAAGGTTTCCGGAGCGCCGATTGTTACGGAAGAAACAGTCACTCCGGTCCTCTCCATCGTACCGAAGAAGGAAGAAGTCGTTTCCAGGAAAGTTACGGAAGTCGTTTTACCTGCCGCTCCCGCGGTACCGGAAAAACCCGCTTATACCCTGGATGATATCAAGGCATTTAAGGAAGAATCCGATACGGACGAACTGATTGCCGTTACGGAGTCGTATCTTGTAAAAACCATCAGCCCTTCGGATTTAAAGAGTCTCCTTTACATTCGCAAGGAACTTAAATTTGATTCCGAAATGATTGATCTGCTCCTTCAGTACTGCGTTTCCAAGGGTAAGAAGAGCTTCAACTACATCGAAACCATTGCCGCTTCCTGGTACGAACAGGGAATCAACACGCCCGAACAGGCCAAGAGCGCGCTTTCCCGTTTCGACAAAAATATCTTTGATGTAATGACTGCCCTGGGCAAGAGCAAGTCACCGACCGCCAAGGAAGCGGAGTTTATCAACCGCTGGTTTGTAACCTACGGATTCAGCCGGGAAATGGTTCTTTATGCCTGTGAAAAGGCAGTGGCAAAACCCGATTCCGACCGTTTCCCTTATACCGAGGGAATCCTTGCAAAATGGAAAGAACAGGGGCTTACCACAAAAGCGGAAGTGGATGCCGCGGATGCGGAATTCCGGAAATCGAAGAACACCGGCAGCAAAAAGGATTCTTCCAAAAAAAGCGAAGGCTACAAAAAGACCTCCTATGATTTTGCCGCCATGCAGAAATTCCTTACAGACAACTAGGATTTTATATGAATCTGACCAACGAAGATTACAACGAAATACTTGCACAGTATGACGAAAAACAGCTGGAACTCGATCATCTCCTGAAGGAAAGACGACAGGAACTGTACGAGAAAATTCCGGAATACAAAGAACTGGATGAGGAAATCACATCGCTTTACGCCATGAGAGCCAGACTCTTAATCCGCGGCGACGAAGCGGCGATTCTTCCCGTTTCGGAAAAGATAGAAGACCTGGAACGCAAACAAAAACTCCTTCTTACCGAGGCAGGCTATTCCATCAATTATCTGGTTCCGCAGTATTCCTGCCCGATCTGCCACGATACGGGCCTTGTGGAAGGGGCTCGTTGCCGTTGCTTTAAGCAGGCACTCACAAAGAGGCTCTACGAAAAGAGCAACATTAAAAATGTTCTCGAAAAGGAAAACTTTTCCACACTCCGCCACGATTTGCAAATCGGCGAAGACCTCCGGCTCTTTGAAAAAGCATATGCAAAAAGCGTTCAGTTTGTGGAAGAATTCGGCACCACCTACCGCAATCTCTGTTTCTCGGGAACCGTGGGTACCGGCAAATCGTTTCTGTCAAACTGCATCTTAAACGAGCTGTTAAAGCAAAACTATTCCTGCATTTATTACACCGCTCCCACTCTTTTCGATACCATCGCGAATTATAAATTCCGACATGTCCAGGGCGTTATGAATCCGACGGATTTGCTCTATACCTGTGACCTTCTGGTAATCGATGATCTGGGAACCGAAATGACCAACAATTTTACGATTTCGGAATTTCTGACCTTGTTAAATCAGAGAAATCTGGCCGCAAAATCGACCGTCATCTCCACCAATTTATCTCTGGAAAATCTGAACGATACCTATTCCGACCGTGTATTTTCCAGACTATTTGCCAATTTTGAAATCTGTATTTTGTCCGGACAGGACATCAGATCATATTTAAAACAAATGCAAAACAGAAAGTGAGGATTATTCCATGTCACATTCCGAAGAAGTACGTAATCTGGAAACCATCCCTGTCGGTGCTCTTCGTCTTGTACCCACCAAGGGCTGCGCCCAGATCGGTGCAAAGGTTGACGAGTATCTTGTAAAATGGAGAACCGAAAGAGAAAGCGAACACAAAGGCAGTCTGGCTTATGCAGGCTATCAGAGAGATTCCTACATCCTCGACGCAACCCTTTCCCGTTTCGGCTCGGGAGAAGCAAAATGCCGGATTAACGAATCCGTCCGCGGAACCGATATCTACATTCTCGTGGATGTCTGCAATTATTCCGAAACCTATACCGTATGCGGCTATACCAATCATATGTCTCCCGATGATCATTTTCAGGATGTAAAACGTGTCATTGCAGCCATCGGAGGAAAGGCCCGTCGTATCAGTGTCATCATGCCGTTCCTGTATGAAGGCAGACAGCATAAGAGAACCGCGAGAGAATCCCTGGACTGCGCAATGGCACTTCAGGAGCTTACGGGACTGGGCGTTGAAAATATCATTACCTTCGATGCACATGACCCCAGAGTACAGAACGCGATTCCTCTTCACGGCTTCGAAACCGTAACACCGACCTATCAGTTTACGAAAGCACTTTTAAAGAATGTTCCGGATATCAGATTAGATGCAGATCATATGATGGTGATTTCTCCGGACGAAGGCGCACTCTCCCGTGCGGTATATATGGCAAACATCATCGGTCTGAATGTGGGTATGTTCTACAAGCGCCGCGACTACAGCCGTATCGTGGACGGAAGAAACCCCATTGTGGCACATGAATACTTAGGTACCGATTTATCCGGCAAGGATGCAATCATCATCGATGATATGATTTCCTCCGGTGACAGCGCACTCGATGTTGCTGCGGAATTAAAGAGAAGAAACGCAAACCGTATTTTCCTTGCAACTACCTTCGGTCTTTTCACCAACGGACTGGCAAAATTCGACAAAGCTTACGAAGAGGGTCTGATTTACAGAGTCCTTACCACCAACCTGGTATACCAGTCTCCCGAGCTGCTGGCACGTCCCTGGTATATCAACTGCGATATGAGCAAATACATCGCATACTTAATCGATACCTTAAACCACGATGCTTCCATCTCCGATCTTCTGAATCCTTCCGCAAGAATCCGCAAAATTCTTGAAAAATACGGACAGATTCCCGCAGAGAAAAAGGAAGACAATCAGTAAAAACAGAATCGAACCGATTTTTCACAACGCAAAAACACCGGACTTTTCGTCCGGTGTTTTTTGTGATTTTATTCAAACATAGAAAAAGGAAACTGCACTAGCGACGATCATCGACTAATATTATCTGGTGCGGTTTCCTCTTTCCAATCGATATCTGACATTTTTCTTTGCTTTCGTTCAAATTACCCGGTTCCGGCTTCCGCTTTCAATTCCGTTTGGTCTGTCGATCGGTTGCGCTTTTTTCAAACTCTGTTACAGAAATGTTTAACAAGACAATGTCACTTATCTTTGTTATAGGATTTACAGAATTCTCAAAAGTGAATCGATGCATTCCGCCCTTCCTCGTCCGTTTCGGCTTTCCTCAAATAACCTGCCTACTGACCTCGGAAACGATTCAAATATCTTTTGTTGATATAAATATATCACATTTCAAGAGAAAAAAAAGGGGGTTTTCACCAACTAAAAAAATATGGACACGAAAAAAACACAATTTAATTTGACAAAAAAACACCCACAATTTCTTGTGGGTGAAAAAGGTTAATTTGCTATATTTAGACTGCATTTTTCCCGTTTTTTTAATCTATGTGATACCGTATCCGCGGTTTAATTTTTGACTTGTTTCCGCCTGTTTTATTTTGCATTTGCATAGGTGATTGAGATATCTCCGGAACCGGTATGAAGCACACATTCTCCGCCGTTCGGATCGTCCTGGGGAACCTTGATATCTCCGGATCCCGCGGTCGCATTAAATATCTTTACTGTATTAACGCTTCCCTTGATGCTTCCGCTGGAAGTCTGAAGATTCATGCTCTTGCCGTCGCATGATTCGAATTTGATACTTCCGCTTCCGGTTCTTGCCTTAAATTCACCATCCGCCACAACTTCGTTCATCTTAAAAGAACCGCTGCTGATATTGCCTTCAAAGCTTTCTTCGCATTTAATATTGTTTGCGGTAACACTGCCGCTGCCGGATTTGATGTTTACACTGTTGCACGTGATATCGTCGAAATAAAGGGATCCTGAACTGCATTTGGCACTGACGGTTTCCTTCACTTCCATACCGTTTACGGTGATGGACCCGCTTGCTGTTTCCAGTGTTGCGCTCTTTGCATCGGATTTTGCAATTGCAATTTTTCCGCTGCCGGATCTTGCATAAAGATTCTTCATTGTGATATTTTCGATTTCAACATCGCCGCTTCCGACCTTAACTTCGATATCGTCTAATTTCAATCCGGTCTTTGCCTCAAAATCTCCGCTGCCTACGGAAACCGTTAAATTATCGTATTCCTCTTTCGGCAGATAAAGCTTGTTGGGCTCCGGATTGTTTATGACCATAATATTATCTGTCCAGGAGTAATTACTTTTCTGACCAATCTTGAGAACTCCGTTTTCCACTCCGACTTCAAAAAACTCTTTATCGGTCTCGTAGCAGACAAAATGAGCATCCCCGTCATCCGCCTTACAGATTATGATACCATGTGTACCGATATCCAGATCCATGTCGGTGAACTCTTCGGAAATATCGTAAGTCTTCTCCACATACTCTCTTGTATTTAACCATTCTTCCGGGTGGAATCCGGTGGATGCTAAAGAAACAAATACCATTCCCATTCCCATAACTACCATTCCGACTGCAATTAACAGCGTAACTTTTATAGCCTTTTTCATGATTTCTTTCCTCCTACAAACAGCTTTTTAATTCCAAGCGCGATTTTCTTGCTTACAAACAGCATTCCTTTGGCAATTTCGGTAAATCCGAAAAATAACAGGATTGCGGCTCCGATCAGTGCGATTCCTCCGCCGCAGTACAGCAATCCGGTGCTGAACCCGTTCTCCTGTAAGAACGCTGCGATGATGGCTGCGAAGCCGCTGAAGAATACCGCAAAATCGCAAACATACAGGCAAAGGATTACGATCCAGAAGCAAAGGTAAATCACCAGTGCCACGATAATCAGTGCTGCCGTTACAGGAACCCATACCGGAGAGCCGATGATTAAAAGGGCGATTTCCCAGCCTCTCAAAGCTCTCTTGGGCTTAATCTTTTCCTTTACAATCTTGCTGATCGGCGTATCCATCAAAATCTGTTCCCTGATGGATTCAATACTTCCGAGTCCGTTTACGGCTTCCTCTTCACTGATTCCGTCTTCCATACGGTCCTCGATCATCTCTTCGTAATAATCCGCTGATTTCCTGATATCTTCTTCCGATAAACCCGTTAAGGCTTTTTTTAACTGCTCTATGAATTCTGTCTTATTCATGTTTTGCCTCCTTCGTTACGAATTCGTAAATCTGCATGAGTTCCTGCCACTCTTCCTTAAAAGCATTCAGCCTTGCGAGACCGGTCTCGGTGATGTGGTAATACTTCCGAAGTCTTCCGTTATGCTCAGCGGTCCGGACGGTGAGCATCTGACCGGTTTCCAGTCGTCTTAAGATCGGGTAGAGTGTAGATTCCGATATTTCCACGTAAGGACTCATATCCTTTACTATTTGGTAACCATAGGAGTCTTCATTTTTGATGGCGGCCAGGACACATACATCCAGGAGCCCGCGTTTCATTTGATTTTCCATCTCAAATACCTCCCTATGCATAATACTATACAACGCATAGTATTATGTGTCAAGTAGTATTTGTAAAAATTGTTTTTTGTCAAAAAAGTCTGTATTTATGCGGATTTGCGGATATTATTTATGTCTGACGGAAAAATTAATTTTAAAAAATTACTTCTTTTTCCTTCTTCTAACATAAAAAATCCCTGCACCGTAATTCAGTACAGGAATTTTTCATTTTTATACTGTTTTATATTCGGCAGTTTCGACTGTCTAATTCCGCTTTATACCATTACCGGTATTCAAAACGTTACACTCTGTTATAATTGATCAGACAGCCTTTCAAGATAATCTGACGCTCTTCGTCCGTTAACTCACCGAGACGCATTTCGAAGCGGTTCAGCGCTCCGTCCTTCACCACGTAAGCCTCAATGACTTCCTTCTTCTCGGTCACTGCCTGCTTGATTCCGGGCAGGAAAATGTAATCCAGATTCTTAAAGGGCAGATCGCCCGCCTCGATTAAGAAGGGCAGCATACCCCAGTTAATTAAGTTGGAGCGGTATCTCTTGGTCGCATATTCGTTAGCAATATTTGCCCAACCGCCGAGTACCTTCTGGCAACTTGCTGCCTGCTCTCTTGCGGAACCGTCTCCGGGTTTCACCGCAAAGATTGTGGATCCGACACCCAGATTGTCATGCTCCACATCGGGGAAGGTCTGTTTTACAATACCCATTACTTCGCCCACTTCGGGAACTGCCTTTCCGGCACATTCGCCTGCTTCCAGAGCCTTCTGTGCCACCTGAACGGCTTTTGCACGGCCCACATACTCGGGATCCTTTCTGGAAAGTGCGAATTCCGCAAGTCCCAGAGGATTGGAACGATAGGAAGATGTTTCTCCGGAAGGAATCAGCTCATCGGTCGTAGTTACCGGATCGTGAATCTCGGATACCACCTTTAAGAGCAGATTTTCGGGCAGAGGAGACATTTTCGGCCAGTCCTTGATATTCGGACCGAACTGAATCTCCTGATTCGGATCTGCCACGCCCTTTGAATCAAATACGCGGTTCGCGTAAATATTGGCATCAAAGAAATACTTGTATTCGTTAAACTCCCCGTCAAAATCGGTAGCCGCGGTAAGAACACCCTTATTGGCTGCCGTAGCGGCAATCGATCTTGCATCCATAAGTGCAACGGAAGAAATCTGTCCGCTCTGTAATTTGCTTCCCTCACGGTTCGGGAAGTTTCTGGTGGAATGACGGATGGAAAATGCATTGTTTGCGGGTGTATCTCCTGCACCGAAGCAGGGTCCGCAGAATGCGGTCTTTAATACCGCGCCGGTTTCCATTAAGGTTGCGGCACAGCCGTTTTTAATCAGTTCCATGTAAATCGGCATGGAAGCCGGGTAGATGCTTAAGGTAAATCCGTCGGAGCCGATGTATTTGCCCTTCAAAATGTCCGCCGCCGCGCAGATATTTTCAAATCCGCCGCCGGCGCAGCCCGCAATGATACCCTGATCCACCAAGAGCTTTCCGTCATGAACCTTGTTCTGAAGAGTATATTCCACGGCACCGTCCAAAGAAACTTCCGCCTTCTTTTCCACATCCTTTAAGATGTCGTATAGATTTGCGTTTAATTCCTCGATGGTATAGGTGTTGCTGGGATGGAACGGCATCGCAATCATGGGCTTTACGGTGGATAAATCAATGCTGATAACACCGTCATAATATGCCACATCCGCAGGATTTAATTCCCTGTAATCCTCTTTTCTGCCGTGAATTTCATAAAATTCCTCCACCTTTTCATCCGTTCTCCAGATAGACGATAAGCAGGTGGTTTCCGTTGTCATTACATCAATTCCGATACGGAAATCCGGTGTCAGATTTCCTACGCCGGGGCCGACAAATTCCATGACTTTATTTTTCACATATCCGTTTCCGAATACAGCGCCGATAATGGCTAAAGCCACGTCCTGAGGACCTACGCCCTTTTCCGGCTTTCCGGTTAAATAAACCGCTACGACACCGGGCATATTGATATCATATGTCTGATTAAGAAGCTGTTTTACAAGCTCCGGACCGCCTTCGCCCATTGCCATGGTACCTAAAGCACCGTAGCGGGTGTGAGAGTCGGAACCTAAAATCATTCTTCCGCCGCCTGCCAGCATTTCACGCGCAAACTGGTGAATGACCGCCTGATGAGGGGGTACATAAACACCGCCGTATTTCTTCGCGCAGGTCAGACCAAACATGTGGTCATCTTCATTGATGGTTCCGCCTACCGCACAAAGAGAATTGTGGCAATTGGTAAGCACATACGGCATCGGGAATTTCTCAAGTCCTGACGCACGTGCCGTTTGAATAATGCCGACAAAAGTGATGTCATGGGATGTCAGTTTGTCAAAGCGGATTTTTAACTTCTCCATATTGCCGGAGGTATTATGCGCCTTTAAAATACCGTAGGCGATGGTTCCCTGCTTTGCTTCCTCTTTTGATACGTTCTTTCCGGTCTTTGCCGAAATGGCTGCCTGGGCATCCGCCGTATCCTCAATCCATTCGGTGCCGTTTATCAAATATGCACCACCATTTTTTAATTCGACCATGTTTTACTCCTTAACCCAAAACTTCTTTCATACCGAATGTTAACCAATATCCCGGGCCCGAAAGTGCGTCCCCACGGGAACATTTGCGAATTTAGACGGCTCATTAGTTCTTACAATACTACCTTATCCAGATGCCAGATATCGTCCACATACTCCTGAATGGTACGGTCGGATGTGAATTTACCGCTGCTTGCTACGTTTAAAATAGCGCTCTGTGCCCACTTGGAGCGGTTTCTGTAAGCCTTTTCCACATTCTTCTGTGCTTCCGCATAGGACTTGAAATCCTTCAAAATGAAGTAGGTATCTGCCCTGGAGGTACTTTCCGTATTCAGCAGTGAGTTGTAAAGATGACGGAATCTTTCCGGATCGTCCGGAGAATATGTTCCGTTGATTAACTGATTCAGTACCATGTGGATATCCGCATCGGATTTGTAAATATCCATGGGATTGTATCCGCCATTATTCTCGTAATTAATTACTTCGTCGGAGGAAAGACCGAAAATAAACGCATTGTCCTTTCCGACCTCTTCCACGATTTCCACATTAGCACCGTCCATGGTTCCGAGAGTCAGCGCACCGTTTAACATAAACTTCATGTTACCGGTACCGGATGCTTCCTTACTTGCCGTAGAGATCTGCTCGGATACGTCGGCTGCCGCAAAAATAATCTCCGCGTTGGATACGCAGTAATTTTCAATAAATACAACCTTGATTTTTCCGTTGATGAACTTATCGTTATTGATCACATCCGCAACGGAATTGATTAATTTAATGGTTAACTTTGCGTTGCGATAGCCTGCTGCCGCCTTTGCACCGAAGATGAAGGTTCTGGGATAGAATTCCATCGTAGGATGCTCTTTTAACTGGTTATAAAGGTACATAACATGTAAAATATTCAAAAGCTGACGCTTGTACTCATGCAGACGCTTAACCTGAACATCGAAAATGGAGTTCGGATCCACATCGATTCCGTTATGCTCTTTGATATATTTTGCAAGACGAAGCTTATTCTGATATTTAATCTTCATAAACTCTTCCTGCGCCTTTTCATTCTTCGCATACTTTTTCAGGGCTGCGATTTTTGGCAGATCGGTGATCCAGCCGTCGCCCACCTTTTGGGTTACCCAGTCGGCAAGGAGCGGATTTCCGTGAAGGAGGAATCTTCTCTGGGTGATACCGTTGGTCTTATTGTTAAACTTCCAGGGATACATCTCGTAGAAGTCGCGAAGTTCCTGATTCTTCAAAATCTCCGTATGCAGTCTTGCAACACCGTTTACGGAATAGCCTGCTGCAATGGCAAGATGCGCCATTTTAACTTTTCCGTCATAGAGGATTGCCATTTTCTTGACCTTTTCCTCATTTCCGGGATATTTGCTGCGGATTTCCGCCTCAAAACGGCGGTTAATCTCTTCAATAATCTGATAAACTCTTGGAAGGAGTCTGGAGAATAAGTCAATCGGCCATTTTTCCAATGCTTCGGACATAATGGTATGATTGGTGTACGCACAAGTTTTGGTTGTTACTTCCCATGCTTCGTCCCAGGTAAGATAATGCTCATCCATCAAAATACGCATCAGTTCTGCAACCGCCACGGTAGGGTGGGTATCGTTTAACTGGAAGGTTACCTTCTCATACAGTTTTTTGATATCGTCATGATTTCTCATATACTTCGCAACGGCTTCCTGAACGGATGCGGATACGAAGAAATACTGCTGTTTTAAACGAAGTTCCTTGCCGGCGATGTGATTATCGTTGGGGTATAAAACTTCTACGATGTTGCGGGCCAGATTTTCCTGCTCAACCGCTTTCTGATAATCTCCCTTATCAAAGGAGTCCAGGCGGAAGCAGTCTACCGGCTGTGCATCCCAGATACGAAGCGTATTTACGATGCCGTTTCCGTAACCTACGATCGGAAGGTCGTAAGGAACAGCCTTTACCGCCTGATAACCTTCCTGATAATAGTTATTTCTGCCGTGTTCATCGGTTCTGCAGCTTACATAGCCGCCGAAACGTACTTCCTTGGTATATTCGGGGCGACGCAGTTCAAACGGGTTTCCTTCCGCGAGCCAGTTATCGGGAACCTCTACCTGATATCCGTCACGAATCTCCTGCTTAAACATACCGTAGCGATAACGGATTCCGCAGCCGTATGCGGAATATCCCAAAGTTGCAAGGGAATCCAAAAAGCATGCTGCAAGTCTTCCAAGGCCACCGTTTCCTAAAGCCGCATCGGGTTCCTGATCCTCGATGACATTGATGTCAACACCGAGTTCTTCGAGCGCGTCCTTTACATCGTTGTATGCGGTTAAGTTAATCATACTGTTTCCCAAAGCACGGCCCATTAAGAACTCCATGGAGAGATAATAAACCGTCTTCGGATCCTGCTTTTCATATGCTTCCTGAGTCTTTAACCAATGATCCACAATCTGGTCTTTAATGGCATAGCTGACAGCCTGGAAAATCTGCTGATCCGTAGCTTCTTCCATGGTTTTACGGTAAAGCGTTTTGACATTGTAAAGCACGCTTCTTTTAAAGAGTTCTTTATCAAAATCAAGCTTGGGAACCGAGCTCTTAGCCTTTTTCGCCGTGGACTTTGCCGCAGTCTTCTTTGCAGGTTCTGCTTTTTTCGCCGCAGTCTTCTTTGCGACTTCCGCCTTCTTTGCAGCGGTTTTCTTTACAGGTTCTGCCTTCTTTGCCTCGGATTTAGCAGTGGTTTTCTTTGCCGCGGTCTTTGCTTCAGGCTTTGCGGTTGCTTTCTTTGCTGCTGCCTTTGCTTCAGGCTTTGCGGTTGCTTTCTTTGCTGCTGCCTTTGCTTCAGGCTTTGCAGTCGCTTTCTTTGCCGCTGCGGCACTCTTCTTCACTGCCGTTTCCTTGGTTTCGGGTTTCTTAGCTGTTGCCATGTTTCTTTCCTCCGTCTTTTCTGACTTACTTTCTTACAACTCCGATTTCAACATCTTCCCCGTTGATGTTCCACTTCTTCGCATTCTCAGAAGCGGTATCGAAAGCAAATTCATCTGCCAAAACTTTCGAAGAAATGGCTTCTTCGTTTTTGCGGATAATCTCTTCGATTTTCTTATTGCCGGATACCGTCACGGTGATGTGATCCATAACTTCAAATCCGGAATCCTTACGCATGGTCTGGATTTTGCTGATGACTTCAAATACGAAGCCCTCCTCAATCAGATCCTCCGTAAGTCTGGTGTCTATGACAACCGTCACAGGACCGTCTGCCATGGATTCAAACCCTTCCTTTTTCACCATATCAATCAGCAAATCATCTTCGCCAAGAGAAATGGCCGTTCCGCTTACCTCAAAATCCAGGCTTCCCTTCGCCTTTAAGGTATCCATGGCTTCATTTCCGTCCACCTCGGACAAGTACTTCTGAATGCCGCCCAGGAATTTACCGTATTTCGGTCCCACGGTCTTTAACTGCGGCTTGAAGGTGTAACTGGTGAATTCCCGTACATCATCCGTGAATTCCACTGCCTTAACGTTTAACTCGTCCTCAATGATCTCAATATAAAATTCATCCAGTGCAAACGGTGCTTTTACAAACATCTTCGCAATGGGCTGACGGTTCTTGATATTGGCGGTATTTCTGCAGGCACGTCCCAAAACAACGGTCTTTAATACCGCATCCATATTTTCTTCCAGTTTGGTATCAATCCATGCATCGTTGCATACCGGGAAATCGCAAAGATGAACGCTTTCCGGAGCATTTTTATCGATGGAGCAAACAAGATTGCGATAGATTTCTTCCGTCATAAACGGAATCATGGGCGCTGCGGTCTTTGCAATCGTAACCAAAGCGGTATAAAGCGTCATATATGCATTGATCTTATCCTGCTCCATACCCTTTGCCCAGAAACGCTCACGTCCGCGGCGAACATACCAGTTACTCATTTCATCCACAAAATCCTGAAGCGCACGCGCGGCCTCGGGGATGCGGTAATTATTCAAATGGTCATCCGTCTCTTTTACTACGGTATTCAAACGGGACAGAAGCCACTTGTCCATAACCGGCAATTTGTCATATTCCAATGTATATTTAGTAGCATCGAACGCATCGATATTTGCGTACAAAACGAAGAATGCATAGGTATTCCATAAGGTACCCATGAATTTTCTCTGCCCTTCCTGTACGGCCTTTCCGTGGAAACGGTTCGGCAGCCAGGGAGCGGAGTTGATGTAGAAATACCAGCGGATGGCATCCGCACCGTACTGCTCGAGTGCATCGAAGGGATCTACGGCATTTCCTTTGCTCTTACTCATCTTCTGGCCGTTTTCATCCTGCACGTGACCCAGAACAATTACGTTTTCATAAGGCGCTTTGTTAAAGAGCAGGGTGGATTCCGCCAGAAGGGAATAGAACCATCCTCTGGTCTGGTCTACAGCCTCGGAGATAAACTGCGCCGGGAACTGCTTTTCAAATACTTCCTTGTTTTCAAACGGATAATGATGCTGCGCAAAAGGCATTGCACCGGAGTCAAACCAGCAGTCGATTACCTCGGGTACACGATGCATCTCCTTGCCGCAGTCGGGGCAAGGAATTACAACTTCATCAATATACGGACGATGAAGCTCTACCTTTGCATTTTCAGGATTGCCTGATAATTCGGCAAGTTCCTCTCTGGAGCCGATTGAAATCTGCTTTCCGCAGCTGCACTCCCAGATATTTAACGGAGTTCCCCAGTAACGGTTTCTGGAAATCGCCCAATCCTGAAGATTTTCAAGCCAGTCCCCGAAACGGCCCTTGCCGATGGATTCGGGAATCCAGTGAATGGTATTGTTATTGGCAATCATATCCTCCTTTACGGCGGTCATTTTGATGTACCAGGATTCTCTTGCATAGTAAATAAGCGGGGTATCGCATCTCCAGCAGTGCGGATAATCATGCTCCGCCTTGGGTGCGTCAAAAAGGATTCCGCGCTCTGCCAGATCCTTTAATACTTCGGGATCGCAGGCTACGGCTCCGGCTTCGATTTCCTTTTCGGTGGGTTTGCAGCGCATGCCTGCAAATTTGCCGGTCTCGGGTTTCATTTTACCTGCTCCGTCCACCATCTGCACGAAAGGTGCATCGTATTTACGGCCGACTCTGGCATCGTCTTCACCGAATGCCGGAGCAATATGTACAATACCGGTACCGTCGGTCATGGTAACGTACTCGTCACAGTAAACAAAGAAAGCCTTCTTATGCTGCTTTTCGGCTTCTGCCGCAGCACATTCGTAAAGCGGCTCATATTCCTTATATTCCAGATCGGTGCCCTTGTAGGTTTCTAAAATTTCATAGGCTTTGCCGTCTGCCATCGGAGCATACTTCGCATTGCCTTCCTTATCCTTTGCACCGAGAAGCGCGCCGATGACGGTATCAAGAAGAGCAACTGCCATGTAGTATACTTTTCCATCAACAGCCTTTACCTTTGCATAATCATCATGCGGGTTTACGCAAAGGCCGATATTCGAAGGCAGGGTCCAGGGAGTGGTCGTCCATGCCAGGAAATACGCATCCTCATCCTTTACCTTGAATCTTACAATGGCCGTGCGGTCCTTAATGGTCTTATAGCCCTGTGCCACTTCCTGCGCGGAAAGCGGGGTTCCGCAACGGGGACAGTAAGGAACGATTTTGAATCCTTTGTATAGAAGTCCCTTGTTCCAGATTTCTTTTAAAGCCCACCATTCGGACTCAATATAATCATCATGATAGGTAACGTAAGGGTCGTCCATATCCGCCCAGAATCCGACAGTTCCGGAGAAATCCTCCCACATTCCCTTATATTTCCATACACTCTCTTTACACTTCTTGATAAATGGTTCCAGACCATAGGCTTCAATCTGCTCTTTTCCGTCAAGACCGAGAAGCTTTTCCACCTCAATTTCAACCGGCAGACCATGCGTATCCCATCCGGCCTTTCTGGGTACCATATATCCCTTCATGGTACGGTATCGCGGAATCATATCCTTAATAACACGGGTCAGTACATGCCCGATATGGGGCTTTCCGTTTGCGGTAGGAGGACCGTCATAGAATGTATACGTCTCCCCTTCCTTGCGGTTTTCCATGCTTTTGCGGAAAATATCATTCTCTTTCCAGAATTTTTCCACTTCTTTTTCTCTTTGAACAAAATTTAAATCCGTACTGACCTTGTCGTACATTTTCATTACTCCTTCTATTTCCTGTTTCCTACAAAAAGAAAGAACACCCTCGCGTCATTTTCGCCCGGGTTTTTCAAAAAAACACCACTATATTTTACAGTTTCCCCCTGTCAGTGTCAAGTTTTCGGGGCTTTTGGAGGTCTTAATCACAGGGTTTTGGGCGTCTTACCGTAATCTGTCGTCCGCATGCGACATACGCCAGTCGATGCAACGCTGTAAATAATGGATGTAATCGGGGTTTTTGCACATTCCCTTGCCTTCCACGTCGGAGATTTTGGCAACATCCATACCGTTGCAAGCCGTTGTCTTCATTACGATGTTCAAAGCCGGTGCATCCGTATCGTTTGCAATGAAGGTTCCGATTCCGAATGCAATCTTCGCACGGCCTTCAAAATATTTCTTAATCGCGGTAGCACGTTCGAAATCAAGGCTGTCGGAGAAAAGAAGCGTCTTCGTCTTCGGATCGATTCCGAGGGATTCATAATGTGCAATCATCTTATCGCCCCAGTCAAACGGAGATCCGGAGTCATGACGTACACCGGAGAAAAGTGTCGCGTAAGTTAACTGGAAGTCCTTTAAGAAGCAGTCCGTCGTAATGGCATCGGTAAGCGCGGTTCCGTTTAACACGCCGTACTCCTTTACCCAAGCATCCAGCGCATACCAGTTGGAATATGCGGGATTGTGCTTGTGATTACCCTGTCCCACGCACATAATCCACTCATGCGCCATGGTTCCGACTGCGGTAAGGCCGTGCTTCTTTGCCAGATAGACATTGGAGGTACCTACAAATTTGGATTTGCCCGTATTGGCTTCCTTTAATCTTTTTACCGCCAGATCCTGCGCCTCACCGGAAAGACGTCTTCTCATACCGAACTCTGAGAAAGCGGCAAGGTCATATTCGCCGGCTTCCAGCTTTGCGATTTTGGTTTCCAGTCTTTCCTTAAAGCTTTCAAAAAGCTTGTCATAATCATATGCCATGCGGAAATAAACTTCATTTACAATCGCAAGAGTGGGAATCTCATACATGGAAGTATTCAGCCAGGTTCCTTTGGTCTCGATGGAAAGACCGCACTCCGCATCCGTCGTAATCGTAAAATCTTCATATCTGGGTTTCCAGAGTCTTAAGAAATCCACATAAGAACCTTTTATCCAGGTAATGTTATGAAGATATTCAAGTTCATCCTCTTTGAAACGCAGTTCCGTATACAGAAGAAGCTGACGCTTGATCTCGTCCACCATTTCTTTTGTAAAATGCACATCCTCATTTCTGCACTTAAAGCTCCAGGTGGTCTTAAAATCGCTGAACTGGTGATAAATCGCCTGTCCCATGGAAAATTTGTACGCATCGGTTTCCAGCAGGCTGGTAATAATTCTATCCATTTTTTCTTCCTTTCCGCAATGCTGTTTACACTCTTTGTCTATTATAACACTTTCCGGAAAACCATTCCTTACTTTGTGTAAGTAAAATACCGGTTTCCGTTTTTCTCAAAAATTCTCTCCGACTCGCTCTTCGATACTTTGTAAAGCGTTCCCTTCGCGGGATCCATCCATACATATTCTCCCGAATTGTATCCTGTCAGTAAAATTCCGCTGCCGTCTTCAAACATAACAAGCACGGGAATGTCGCGATTCAGATAATAGTACAGGATTCCAGGCGGGCAGCCTGTCAGATTCAGCGCATTCCGGTCCGGCATATATTTTCTCATAATATCCACCGGAGATTTTCCATCCGCCAGATCTTTGTCCGCATCCTGTGAAAATCCCTCAAACTGCATCAGGGTTTCCAGCGAAACCGCAAGTGACGAGGATCCTTCCGGGACGGAAGTCTCCCGGATTGCCATAATCTGGTTTTTCAGAAGATAATCCTTCTTCTCCCAGATATAATCGGAGGTGCTGTTTATAACATATCCGTTCTCCGCAAAAGCTTCTCTTACCGCATCCGCTTCTTCTTCCCAGATTCCGGTAATTCTTCCCTTTGCAAAAGAAAGATAGTATTCCTCCTCGGTTTTTTCCACCTCGAATTCCCTGTTTTCTTCAAACAGAATCATCTTCGGATGCATGATCTGCAGTGTCTTTTTATCGAATTCCTTCGTCAGCACGAGCTGGTATACGGTTTCGTAATTCTCGGTAACCGGCATTTCTATGCGGTTCTTCATTGCCTTTTCCGGTGTGTTGTCCACGATGGTATCCGGAGAGGTTTCCTTAAAGGATCCATCCTCGTTCTTCACCGTTCTGGAAAGTGTAAGAAGATTTCCTTCAAATACGCAGTCCGTCACGTAAATTCCTTCCTGTGCATATTCCTTGTGAACCGTACCGTCCTCGGTCTGGATTTTTATACTGTACATCGGAAAAAGCAGATTTCCGAATGCATCCACGGAAATATCTCCGGTTTCGGCAATGCCGTAAACAAGATCATCCCTCATAAAGCCCTGCGGCATAATTTTTTCTCCGGCCCCGGCCTTAATCGTAACCAGATTTTCGGTTTCGAGATTCTCCAGAAGGATTTCATCGGCGCCTCTTCTGTCCCCGCTTACGACCCAGGCGGCCATTGAACCGCTTTCGTTAATGCAGAAATCCTCCATCGAAAGACCTTCCGCAATCACTTTCACTTCCAGTGTCTCAGAATCCATCCGGTAAATACTGCCCTCCAGGAAAAAGAAAAACTGTCCGTTCGAATTGCAGTATAACAGATTGCTGAGATTCGCTTTTAACAGAAGCGTGGAGCCCTTGTAGGGGATGAAGCATTTCTCCTCCAATGTATTTTTCTTAAGATCGAAAACATATAAAACGAGTCCCGATTCTCCCTCATGGATTCCGCGCGGAATATAACCTGCGGCAGCAAATACAACCTTACCGTCATTCCCTGCGGAAAACACTTTCAGTTCGGGAAGGTCCGTCATCGGACGTTCCTTAAAATTCTGTTTATCATAATAGGAAAACGCCCTTGCAAACCGGTTTTCGGAAGGGTTTGCCACAAAGAGAGAGGAATCCTTTACCATTGCAAGAATGTTTCCTTCGGAGCTTTCCGTAAGGCACACGCTTCCGTCGTCGATTCCGAGATAGAGTGTATCTCCGAAAAATACATCATCTTCTTCGAAGAAAAGCCGGCTGGCGCTTCGTTCGTATTCCAGCAGATGCATTCTGTCCGTTCCGCGGCGGATCCGGAAAAATTCCTCCACGCGGTAATGCTCCGCATCCTTTCCTTCCCCGATTCGTACGTAATAATACTGTTTCAGCGATGCGCTGTCCTTCTGTACGGCAAGAAGATTGGTATAAAAATCTCCTTCCCTCTCCGCCGGAAGATTACCCCAGGCAACCTGATCCAGAGAGCTGTGAATGTTTACAAATCCGAAATCGGAATTGTCTCCGGAGGAATTGCTCTCGAGGTACTTCTTTAACTGCGAATACTCCTCTTTTTCTCCGAAACTTAAGTCCGTAAACTCATGCGTAAAAGCAAGGAAGGTCTGTACATCGACCTCTTCGCGCTGTTCCACTCTTGCATCATAGTAGCATTCCCGTCCGTCAATCGTAAGGCAGATGGTCAGGGCATATTCCTCCCCCTCGTCCAGAAGGTCCTTTAAGGAAGAATAGACATGAATATAATCTCCGTCCTTTTCGAAATCCTTAATCTCCGTATCCTCGATCAGACGGTCCGCTTCCTTTGTCCGGACTTCCATACGGATTGCTTCAATCTGCTGCCCAAAGCATTCGATGGAAAAAGCCAGGGAACGATTCTCCCCGAGCGGCGTAATCGTATTCTTCAGAAGCATCACGTCACGTCTTTCCCGATAGCCGAAGGTCGGATTATACAGTTCGTTTCCGCTGACAAACGAGATCACCGGAAGCCTCGCTTCCGACATCTCCACCGTCATGTCCGTGGTTCCTCTGTTTAACAGATTTCCGAATATAATCAGCGCAGCAATGAAACTTACAATTCCCACCGCAAATTTTATGAGAAACTGTTTCATTTCGGCTCGACTCCCACTAACACTTTCTTATTCTTGATCACGGTCATATAAGAGGGACCGCCCGCAGAATAATCATCATCAAAATTCATATTGCTCCAGTCACTTCTGGCAACGCGTACCTGCACATTCAGGCTGTGACCGGCTTCCAAAACCTCTTTGTCTTTCAGGGTAACGGACAGCTTGTTTTTCGCAGTCGCATCCCCATAGGACGTACCGGAAAAGCTTCCCTTTACGGAATCCGTCACCGCACGGTAATGCTCTCCCTGAATGCAGGCATAATCACAGTAAAATACGAGCTTGCCCATCTCTTCATCCGTGAAATAATAATTGATTTCAAGGTTTGATAAATCGAGATCCTCTTTGCCCTTATTCTCCAGATTTACCGTAAAAGCAAGTGTGGAAGCGGAACCGCTTTGGGACTGATTCTGTACGGTAAGCACAAGGTCCTCTCCCTTTGCGGAAGTGTTATTTGCAGGCTTATTGCCGTCCTTTCCGGAATCTTTTCCGTCCGTTTCCTTACCGGTCTCTTTCTTACCTGTATCGTCCTTACCGGAAGGATTCTCCTTTCCGGGAAGTTCAATCGCCTCTCCGTCCGGTACGGAACCGTAAACCAGTTGATCTCCCTCATAAAGCGCCATCTTCGTGCAGCGAACAAGCTGATTTCCGCTGCTGCCCTTAATGTCTCCGAAGGAATAATCATTCTCGTTATTCCATGCTCCCGAAGAAGTCATCCGGAACTGTACCTCCTTCTTTGAGGTATCCTGCGTTCCGGGCGCAATGCTGCTGCCTGCAAAAGATACCGGCAGATAATAAATATGCTTCTCTTCGTCCCAGGCCTTTAAGCCTTCCGCGTTTCCGCCCTGGGAATAATTCATATTCACGCTGATTTCCGAAACACTTCCACCCGCGGCATAGAGTTCCGACAAATCCACAAAATAGCAGAGCGTTGCATTGTTAAGCGCTCTTGCGGGAAAAGCGGAATGATTATATACCACCGCTTTCACTTCCAGAAAATTGTCGCCGTCTACATTAATACAGCCATCCACGTAAATCTCATCGGAAGGGATTTTTTCCACGGCTCCGTAATTTTTCAGAGTCTTGCCGCCGAACTCGGAATAGAGAGCCGCCAGCGCTCCGGTAAAGCCCGCATTGTAATCGTCCGCAACTTCATTGGTGGTATAATTGCTGACCACATCGTCATAACCGTCATTTGCGTCGGGACCGCCCACAAGTGCACCGCAAAGCACGTGTCTCGCTTCGGAAGGATCATTCATATTGTTGGAAGGAGAGCCCTGGGAAGTTCTGTGATGCGGATGTTCCGGATAAAAATCCCCGAATCCGATCTGATAGGAAAATCCCGTGCTTCCGAGGCAGTAATTGATCTGATCGACCGCAAAATCATGATAAACGGTCTTTTTCTTTTCGGGACAAACATCGGAATTCGCATAAGTAATTGCCAGGAAGGAAGCCGTGGAGGCATAGCGGAGAGAACCCCAGGAATCCAGCCACGCAAGTCCTTTCGGCGTATAGGTAATTCTTTCTCCGTTCACGCCCGTGGTCCAGTAATCAAGGTTATTTTCCAGATAATCCAGATAGCCACGCTCTTTCGTAATCCTTCCCATAATCAGAGCGGTTCCGAGGGACGCATCATCCCAGCTTAAGGTCCATTTGTAATCTTTCTTAAACTGGTCAAAATTTTTTTTCGCATCCTTTTTATAGGAATCTTCACCGGTCGCCAGATAAAGCCAGGCCGCGGCAAAGGAAAGCTCATCATAGAATCCGCTGTAGGAATTATAAAATCCGTTGGCCTCGGTATAGCCCGCATCGGACTGGTACCTTGCGGCAAACGCATAGAGTTCCTTCGCTTCTTTTAAACATTTTTCGGAATATTCCTTATCGTCGGTTTCAAAAATCACCGCGCCCGCCGCCAGCGCCGCAGCCGCTTCCCCGACTACCGTCGAGCCGGGATTTTCGGCATCCACCTTATAGGCGGGACGCTCCATTGTCATCACTTCGCAGGGTCCCCACCAGGAGTGGTCGATGCTTCCGTTTCCGACCTGATAATAAAATTCCTCTTTTCCGGTATGGCATTTGATCAGATAATCGTCAATCCAGCGGATATCGGAAAGTGCATATCCCAGCTGTCCGCTCTCTTCATAGGCACCCCTGTTTTCGTAGACGCTCCAGGAAAGAACGGCTGCGGTATACGCCATAGGGAGATTGAATTTCACATGGTCGCCGGCATCGTATAAGCCGCCCGTAAGATCATGTCCCACATCGCTTCCGTCCGCAAGTGCGGAATCCCCGCGCCAGTTGCAACGCGTCTTTTCCGGCAGATCACCGGAGCGCTGGAGCTCATAAAAAAGAAGGGATTTCTGCAGTGCTTCTCCGTAATTGAATTTGCCGGTTCCCTTTCTGCCTTCGTACTCCGTTGCATACAGCGTAAAATCGCCGGTATCGTTGATTCCGTTTCCGGTAATAATCTTCTCCGTTCCCGTTGGCTTTCCCGTCTGTTCGGAAGTAATCTCTCCGCCGGAAGCGATTTCACCGCCCGATACGGATTCCGGATTGTTTCCGTTTTTCGAATTTGCGATTTTCTTTCCGATTACCAGAGCGCCGACAAATAAAACCACTACCGCAAGGGCACCAATTACAAAGGGTATAATACGGAAAACCGGCTTGTTTTCACAGCCGGTTTCTTTGTTTTCAGAATTGTTTTCAGGATTATTTCCACGCTTCATATTCCGTAACATTCAGAACTGTATCTCCGTCAATCTGCATCGCCATGGGGATGTCGAATTTTACTTTTACTTTCTTGGCCGGAATGACCGTAATAATATCTTTCTTCTTTACGTGCTCGCCCTTGAACATGGAAGGGAATACCGCCAGGGTCTTTACCTTTCCGGATCCATGCCAGATTACGCAGGTCAGTTTATCTCCCTTGCGGTCCTGCTCCGGAGCCACCTTCATTCCGCCACCGTAGTAGCGTCCGTTCATGGTGGAAGCAAGCCATACCTTTTCATAGGTCTTTTCCGTACCGTCATCAATCGTAACCGTTGCGGTCGGACATTTGTAATGGAACAGAAGAAGCTTGATGGTAAGGCCTGTGTAGTCGATTTTTTCCTTACCCTCTGCCTTCATTTTATTCGCTACTTCACA
>Ga0247611_10002177_pt1 | contig 32596 bp, 32 predicted proteins | sample 177DNAGHGhighgp2_FD_192422 | JGI IMG/M metagenome (GOLD analysis project Ga0247611, IMG submission 192422) | Sheep rumen microbial communities from Palmerston North, Manawatu-Wanganui, New Zealand - 1770 DNA GHGhigh gp2 | ecosystem: Host-associated > Mammals > Digestive system > Stomach > Rumen... | reverse complement strand
GCCAATAAAAACGAGTATCTGCCTATCCCATTCGAGCAGATCGCAGCATCCAATGGACATTATACACAAAACATAGGAGGATGGTAATATGAAAATGAATAAATTTATCGGAATACTCGGATTATTCGGAATACTCGGATTATTCGCAAGTTGCAACAAAAACGACAGCCAATTTAACGTGGACGGCGATTGTCACATCGACTCGCTGGTATTGGATGATATCTATCCTGGCATAGTGAACCACGCTGCACGCACCGTGATAGTGGAAGTGCCTGTGGTACACGATGACCACGTCATGACCATCACGACCCTTAATCTCTCTGCAGGAGCAAAAGCTACGCCGGCGAAAGGTGCACAAGTCAATATGACATCGCCTATCGCCATTCACGTAGAGAACGGCAATGTATATCAGGATTATAAAGTGAGTGTGAAGCACCACGAGGCTAAAATCCTCTCTTTTAAGATCAATGACAAGTATATCGGTAGAATTGATCAGGTAGCGCACACTATCACAGTGGGGGTTCCTGTCGGAACGGATCTGAAGACCCTCATCCCGACCATCAAGACAACCGAGGGAGCAACGCTTACACCTGCGGCAGGCGTGTCGTATGACTTCTCCAACCCCATGGACTTCAATGTGACCTACAAAACCGCTTCGACGACCTATACGGTAACTGTCAAAGAAAAAGAGAACCCTGTTATCCTCTATCTCGGTCTTGCTGAGAATATGGAAGACCTTAACCCCGAGGAACAGGAGGCGGTTAACTGGCTGCTGGCTAATGTGGAGAACTCCGATTATGCTTCCTTTGATGATCTCGCTGCTAACCGTGTGGTACTGACCGATTGCAAGGTGATCTGGTGGCACTTCCATAGTGACGACGTTGTGCAAGGTAAGGTCGCTTTTGAAACAGCGGCTCCTGAAGCTGTCAACTACGTTGTGTTGGATCAACTCAAAGAGTATTATCAAGCAGGAGGTTCGTTCCTCTTCACGCGATTTGCGGTGAACATGCCGTATTATTTGGGCGAAAAGAGAAGTTTCCCGGACAACTGTTTTGGCAAACCCGAAGCGGAAGCAGAGCTTATTAATTCGCCGTGGGATTTTCGCATTACCGATCATACCGATCATCCGTTGTGGCAGAACCTGATCATGGGGGCGGAACCGGATCGTATCTATACCTGTGACAAAGGCTATCGCATCTCCAATACGTCCGCGCAATATAAGATGGGTTATATCTTTGCCGACAAGGCGGAATTCTGCGAGAAGACCGGTGCGTATGACATCGCTGGTCCCGAGGATGCTGTAGTAGCATGGGAGTATAAGCGTACTGCGGAACACGGAGCAATCGTTTGTATCGGTTCCGGTTGCTACGACTGGTACACCGTCGCTGAACCTTCCGACTATACGTCCTACTATCACGAGAACGTGGCTAAGATAACCGAAAATGCGTTTAACTATCTCAAACAATAACGTTTTATGAGAGCAATCAATAAAATTGTACTTTGTACATTGTCCCTTTGTACATTCCTCGCTTCCTGTCAGGAAAATATCCCGCAGGAGCAAAAGGACTGGGAGAACATCACCGCCTATTTCAATTCGTCGGACGAGGTGAGCAGTAATACTTATTACAAACCCTCCGCAGGTTCCGTAGGTGACCCGCTGCCTTTCTATGATCCGGTAGCAAAGGATTTCAAGATACTCTATCTCCATAACTTTGAGCAAAACATGGAGGAGACCTTCCACCCCTTGTGGGGAGTACGTACCACCGATGCAGCCACCTACACCTCTATGGATGAGGTGCTGCCTACCGGTCGTGTCGGTGAACAAGATGCAGCGCTCGGTACCGGATGCATCGTCTATGACGAAGCCGAAAAACTGTATTACATCTATTACACCGGAGAGCGCTACAAACCCGCATCTGACGAAGATCGTCAAGTGGTTATGCGTGCTACCAGTCCCGATTTCAAGACATGGACCAAGGACCAACTTTTCCGTCTTCGCGGTGGCGACTATGGCTACAGCACGCTTAACTTCCGTGACCCGTTCATCTGGAAGATGGAGGACGGCTATCACATGATCGTTGCCACCAAACCTGTTAAGGAAGGCACTACCACCGAGGAGAAAGACGGCTGTTTCGCGGAGTTCACCTCTGCTGACCTCAAGACTTGGGAGCACAAAGGTCGCTTCTCCAAAATGGTGTGGGATCGTTTCTTGGAGTGTCCCAATGTGTTCAAGATGGGTGACTGGTGGTATCTGACCTATAGCGATATGAAAGCCTTCGAGCGCCGTGTCCACTATCTCAAGGGGCATACCATTGATGAACTCAAAGCTGCTACCGAGCCCCATTGGCCGGACAACAAAGACAAAGAGGGCGCATTGGACGGTCGTGCTTTCTATGCCGGAAATACTGCCTCCGACGGTGCTGACCGTTATATGTGGGGATGGTGTCCCGAGCGACGTGGCAAGGACAATACTGACATTAGCGACAGCGAGGAACCGAAATGGGGCGGGTCGCTCGTCGTGCACCGCCTGATGCAGCGCGAAGATGGTACACTCTATACCGCAGAGGTGCCTGCTATCCGTACCAAGTACAACCAAACGGCTACTCTCAAACCCGTGAAGAAATGGGGGGAGGAAGAGGGTAATCTCACCATTGCGGACGGTGTTTACTCCATGAAGGCTTATAGCTCCGTCATGTTCAACACCCTCGGCTACCACAACCATATATCCATGACCGTTACTACGTCCGACAAAACGGACCGATTCGGTATCTCCTTCGTTCGCGGCGACCGCAAGGATGGCGACAAGACCTACGAGAAATACTACAGCATCATGGTCTGCCCCGACGGCAATAATAACTATATCCGTTTCGAAGAGGAGCAGGGCAAATGGGAACTAAAAGGTGGCGGCAGCTATCCTTTCCCGATTCCTGCGGACAGAACGTATAATATCAACATCTATACCGACAACTCGGTTCTGGTGATGTATATCAACGACGTGCTCACTTATACCCAGCGTATCTATGGCATCCAGCGTAACTGCTGGTCTGTCAACTGCTACGAAGGCGCAATGACCGTCAAAGATATCCAAGTTAAACAATATTAACCACTTAATCTTTAATCATTATGAGAAAAATCTCTTTATTGATGCTATTCGCCTTGGCGTTCTTGTTCAACGCGAAGGCAACCAACCTGTTTACAGGTGACCATGCTGTTACATGGGACACTCCGCTGAACTTGGAGGCAGCGAAATTTGCGGAAGCCAAAGCTGGTGACAAAATTGTTGTTACCTACACCAATGCTTCGGATGGTATGGAGTTAAAAGTAATTGACGTTTGGCAACATATTGCCGGTTCATGCCCCCTATGGATTAGTGGTGATGGTTCGAAAGAGCTGTTCCTTACTCCGAAAGCCGTAGCCGATATCCAGGCACACGGTCTTCAAATCATCGGTGCCAATTTCCACTGCACCTCCGTGGATCTCATGGACGGTAAGGCTGAACTCCAAAATGAGACTACCATTTGGACCGGTTATTTCTGGGCAGACGAATGGAGTACCATGGAGCTTTACCTTGACGGTGAAGCAATCGACTGGAGCCAATACAAAGAGATGGTGATCTACCATGAGGCAAACCGCTCGGATTTCGTAGTAAATATCTTAAGCCAGTTTGACACAGAAGGAGCAAAAGTGCCGGAAGGAGCCATCGCCAAATACGAAGACAAGATCGTGGTGGATCTGCGCCAAGTGGATATGAATGCAGTCATCGCTGCGGCTGAGGAAGAGCAGAGAAATACACTGAAATTCCAGTTCAACAAAGAGTCGGGCTTGGCATTTAATGTCACTGATATTACTTTGGTCAAAGAAACCCGTATTTTCTATGGCAACAAGCATGTATCGTGGGAAGATGGCGGTCTGCAAATTGCGGCGGACAAGTTCGCTGAAGCCAAAGCAGGAGACAAGATCGTAGTGCGTTATACCGGTGCTACGGATGGTATCGAGTTCAAAGTGATGAATGCAAACTTCGATCACTTGGCAGGTAGCCGTGAGGAATTGACTATCGGTGGTGAGGGTTCTTTGGAGCATTTCCTGACCCCGAAAGCCGTGGAGGAGTTGAAAGCGCATGGATTGGAACTCATCGGTGCAAACTTCACAGTAACAGAAGTGGAACTCATGGACGGCAAGGCTTCCCTGCCGGAAGGTGTCAATGTATGGACCGGTTATTTCTGGGCAGACGATTGGAACACGATGTACCTCTATTGGAACGGCTATCGTTATGTGGATTTCAATGATGTCAAGGCAATCCGTTTCTATTCGGAGGCCAACCGCTCGGATTTCGTGCTCAATGTACGTGATAATTGGGACGGCGACGGCGGTGTAGAGATCGCCAATATCGGCGCCATGACTGCCGGTGAGGGTTATATGGAACTGCCGCTGACGGATTACATGCGCGAGAAGATTGCTGCTTCGGAGCATCTCTTGGTTCAGTTCAACAAAGAGGGTGGTGCTGCTTTCAACGTAACCGATATCGTGCTCGTTATGGAGGAGCCGTACACCCGCACGGTGACCAACGGCAACTATGGTACGATCTGTCTGCCGCGTGCTTCGTCGGTTATCGAGGGCGCCACGATCTACCAGGTTGTAGGCGGCAACGCTTCCGAGGGTATCACCATCGAAGAGGTGGTTTCGATGGAGGCCGGCAAACCTTATATCTTCCAGGCTTCGGCTGACCAACTCACCGTCACCATGACTGGCGCACGCGCTGAAGTACAAGACGCTAACGGTCTCATCGGCAACCTCGGAACTGACGCTATTACCGTTCCGATGGATGCATACGTGCTGAAAAATAACCAGCTCTACTTGGTGAATAGCGCCGTAACTATTGCTCCGAACCGTGCCTATATCAATATGAGTGCTATCACTTCGATTGCCCCGGTTCCCGGTAGAATTCGTCGCGTGATTGCGGTGGAAAACCAGGCTACCGGCGTAGAAAGCCTTCAGCCTTCTGCCTTTAGCCTTAAGAAAGTGCTGATGAACGGTCAACTGTTTATCCTTCGTGACGGTCAACTTTATAATGTGACAGGCGTACGCGTTCAATAAATGAAGTATAATCATCAAAATGACACAACTATGAGAAAGAATTATATCGTTCCTCAGATGGAAACAGCGCAGGTAAATCACTTGGTAGCACTTTGTGCAGGTAGTGGTGAGACGGCAAACACGATTGGCGTAGGCGGATCTACATCTGGATCCTCTATCACGGATGGAGATTAATCCACATACCCCAAATATTAACAATTTAACAACAAAAAATTATGAAAAAGATTTCTCTTGTAGCGCTCTTCGCAGCGCTGGTAATGAGTGTTAACGCTACCGACATCTGGACCGGTTCCAAACATGTGTCTTGGACGGATGGTGGTGTGCAGATCGCAGCTGATCAGTTTGCAGCGGCTCAACCCGGAAACCTGATTAAGGTGCATTTCACCGACGCTACCGACGGTATCGAGTTTAAGGTAATGAATGCGAATTTCGACCACCTGGCAGGTAGCCGTGAGGCGGCTTGGATCAGTGGTAAAGTCGATTTCGAGCAGTTTCTTACCCAGACCGCAGTGGATAGCCTCAAAGCCTATGGCCTCGAAATCATCGGCGCTAACTTCACTTGCACGAAGGTAGAACTCCTTGAGAGCAAAACCCTCAAGGATGGTTTTACTGTTTGGACCGGTTTCTTCTGGGCGGACGAATGGACCACGCTCGAGTTGTATTGGAACGGCTACGCAGGAGTTGACTTCGCCAAAGCTACTGCACTGCGCATCTATTCGGAGGCTAACCGCTCGGACTTTGTTATCAATGTAATCCTCAATGCATGGCCGGATAAAGGTGGCGAGAATGTAGCCAACCAAGAGGCCATGACAGTAGGTGAGGGCTACATGGAACTGCCTCTGACAGATGAGTTGCGTACCAAATTGGCTGAAGCTTCCAAGTGGATGATCCAGTTCAACAAAGAGGCAGGTGCTGCTTTCAACGTAACCGACATCGTGCTTGTTGGCGATTTCCCAGCTGCTATCAACAACACTGCTGTAGAGAGTAAGGCTGTTAAGTGCTTCGAGAACGGACAATTCGTGATCATCAAGAATGGTGTTAAGTACAACGCCCTCGGCGCACAATTATAATCGTGCCTAGGGCTAAGAACTCTAATCCTTTTACGGTTCGGGAGGCTGATACCCTCCCGGGCTGGCTATTATGAAAAGGCTCTTACTCATATTCCACCTTTGCTGTCTCGCTCTCCTGGTAGGAGCGCAGAACGGCTATTTCTACCAACCTGCAGAAGGTTGGTGCGGTGACCCGATGCCTTTCTATGACGAGTATGCCGGAGAGTTCCGCATATATTATCTGCAGGAATACCGGCCGAACGACTGGGCTACCTACCATCCTGTACACATGATTTCCACCACTGATTTCGTCAATTACGGGGAGAGTGGAGTAGTGCTTCCTTCCGGCAACCGGTGGGCGCAGGATGCGGCTATCGGTACCGGATCGGTTATCAAGGCGCATACGGGTACCTATTATTTCTACTACACCGGCAATAAATACCAGCCCTCAGAGTCTGAATGCCGTCAGGTGATCATGTGTGCCACCTCCACCGATGGCATCAACTGGACCAAGACCTCATTCCGTCTTGCCCCGGATACATGGAACTACTACCATGACGATTTTCGTGATCCGGAGGTCTTCCGTACCGAGGATGGTGTCTATCACATGCTCATCGCTACCGGCAAAGACGGCAGGAACGTCTTAGCCCACTTTACCTCTTCGGACTGCTATAACTGGACCGACAAAGGCGTTTTTATGACTACCTTGTGGGATCGTTTCTACGAGTGTCCCAATGTGTTCAAGATGGGTAACTACTGGTATCTGGTCTATAGCGAATTGCATCGGGAAATCCGTCGCGTGCAGTATTTTAAAGCTACTACTTTTGCCGGCTTGGCGGCTTGTACGGCGAACGACAACCCTGTCTGGCCGGATGACCATGAGGGCTATCTGGACTCCCGCGGTTTCTATGCGGGCAAGACCGCTTCGGATGGTACCAACCGGTATATATGGGGGTGGTGCCCCACGCGGCGGGATAATAACAACACCGCCGTCAATAATGACAACGGTGAACCCGACTGGGCGGGGACATTGGTGGCTCATCGTCTTATCCAGCATGCCGACGGATCGCTGACTCTGGGGGAGATAGAGCCCGTGCGTACCTGGTTCAACGACGATGTGGAGGTATCCACTACCGCTGCTTCGCTCGTGGCTGGAGGATCGCTCGCGCTGCCCTCACTCAGCGAAAAGACCCACCTCTCTTTCACCGTCACAGCGAGCTCCGCGCAAACGAAATTCGGTGTCTCTGTAGCGCAAGAGTCTTGGTCTAATCGTTATTACTCGATCATCATCAACCCCGAAGCGAACAATAGAGCAAAAGTGAACTTCGAGCAAGAGGGCCCTGATGCCATGGGCTTCATACCGTATATAGACGGCTATTTCTTCTCGCAACCTACCGACCGCGTCTATCATATAGACATCTATATCGACCGCTCGGTATTCGTGCTCTATATCAACGATCAAGTATGCTTTACCAACCGTATCTACGGCCTTCAGAACAAGCCTTGGACAATCCGTTGCTATAATGGCTCAATCCAGATAACCGACATCCGCCAGCAGATCAATGACCCGGATAAAAAGACCGATCTTTCCGTAGTGGAGAGAAAAGAAAGTGCCTCCAAACGTCTTGAGAACGGTCAGCTGATTATCTACCGTGACGGACATAGATACACCTCTATGGGACAAAAACTTTAATACTCACCAATAAAAACACAAACAGTTATGAAAACAAAATTTTATGTATTAGCCGCCCTTTTGCTGGCAAGCATGGCTACCGTAATGGCAGGAGATTGGATATCAATTTTATACCCTACAACTGAAGCTGCAGGCACTGACGCTGACAATCGCACAAAAGATTTTGCTCTTACGGGTTATGCTGTATGGAGCGATGGTTGTTTTATTAGTAAAGATTTCTTCAGCGATGCTGTACCCGGGAATGAGATATTTATCAATGGATTTATACCTATTGAAAAAGAAAGTGAACCTCATAAAATATATGTAGGTGGAGATAATCCCGATTATCATTTTCCGGGGACGGATTTTCGTGTGAGTTCATTACCTGTTTCCTGTTATTTGACCCAAGAAATGATAGATGCAATCAAGGGAGGTCAAAATATTCGTATCTATGGAGAAAACATGACAATTAATCGTGTGGAATTATATACTGGTAAGGCTGGAAACGTGAAATTTGGAAAAGTTCTATGGATGCAAGTTCCAACTATACCTTATCCCTTTACTATGGATGAATGGACGACGTTGGATTTGTACAAAGTGGCATTGACAGGAGTGGATTTTAGCAAATATAAAGCTATCCGCTTTTACCATGATGCAAATCGTACAGATTTTGTTATGAATATTATTCAGGCGTGGGGAGAGCCTGTGGTGAAAATTGCCGATCAAAATGATATGACGAAGACAAACGAGTATTTCGAACTCCCATTAGACGAAACAATGAGAGGGAAATTTACCACATTCATGTCCTCCGGCGAAGGGACGTTGAAAATACAATGTAACAAGGAAAGTGGCGCGGCATTCCATCTCACCGATGTCGTTCTCCTACCTATTAGTCCTGATGGCTGCGATAATTGCTTCTATGTTTATTAATCACATAAAAATACATTCTATGAAAAAACACCTTCTTTTTGGATTGCTGTCGGCGACGGTGCTGTTGGCGGGTTGTGCCAAGAAGCCTGCTACGCACCCGACGGACGAGCCTTTCCGTTCGGTCTATCACCACACGCCGGAGGCGAACTGGATGAATGACCCGAATGGTATGTTCTACGATGAGCAAAACGGCATTTGGCATCTTTATTACCAGCACAATCCCTTCGGTACTACCTGGGGACCGATGCATTGGGGACATGCCACTTCGACCGACCTCCTCACTTGGGAGGAACACACCATTGTACTTTATCCGGATTCTATCGGAACGATCTTCTCCGGTTCGGCAGTCATTGACAAAAACAACACTGCCGGTTTCGGAGAGAACGCTATCGTAGCTATCTTCACTCAGTCCGAGCGTATTGGGCAACATCAGTCTATCGCGTATAGCACTGACGGCGGCTATACCTTTACCAAGTACGAAGGCAACCCTGTACTCATGGGCGACATCGCAGACTTCCGGGATCCAAAGGTGACTTGGGATGGTGACCATTGGCTGATGACGCTCGCTTGCCAGCAGGAGATCCGTTTCTATGCTTCGCTGGACCTCAAAGAGTGGAAATACCTCTCTTCCTTTGGCAAAGGTATAGGTGCACACGGCGGTGTCTGGGAGTGCCCGGAACTGTTGAAAATGTCAAATGTCAAATCTCAAATCTCAAATGACAAATACGTTTTGCTCGTCTCCATCAACCCCGGTGGACCGTTCGGCGGCTCCGCTACCCAGTATTTCATAGGTGATTGGGACGGCAAGGAGTTTAAATGCGAAAAAGAAAAATACGCCAACGAGAAAATGGTTCCGTGGCTCGACTACGGCAAGGACAATTACTCCACATTCACTTTCCATAACTCCCCTGATGGCCGTTTGGTAGCCATGGGATGGATGTCTAACTGGCAGTATGCAGAAGTCGTTCCTACCGTCGCTTTCCGCTCGCAGAATACTATCGCTCGCGATCTCTTCCTCTTTACGGATGACGAAGGCGAGTTTCGTCTGGGTTCTGTACCTTCTCCGGAGTCTTTGGCGCTTCGTGGCGAGGAGACCAAATACCTGCCCGATGCCGGGATCGTCGAACTGACCCTTGATGGCTCACAGGATGCGCTCATCACTCTCTCCAACGACAAAGGCGAAAAGGTAGTCATGAACCTGGATGTGCACCGACGTACCTTCTCCATGGATCGTACCGCTTCGGGCGATTGCTCTTTCTCCCATGATTTTGCAGCACGTACGGTAGCGCCGCTCTTCATCAAACGCGATACGTACAAAGTCCTCCTCTTCATCGATCATTGCTCCATCGAGGCGTTTGATGCCGAAGGCGCTTGGGCGATGACCAACCTCGTCTTCCCCTCTGCCCCCTACAATCATATCGACGTCCAAGGTGGCAAGGCGACCATATACGATGTTCGCAATTGAAAATTGATAATTGAAAATTGAAAATTTATATGGAAAAGAAAACATCCTTTTTGGCATTCTTGCCTGTCATGCTCGCCTTCTTCACAATGGGCTTTGTGGACCTCGTAGGTGCAGCATCCAATCATGTACAAAAAGACCTTCAACTGACCGAGGCACAGACCTATTTCATCCCGAGTTTGGTCTTCTTCTGGTTCTTGATTTTCTCCGTACCCACCTCGGCATTGATGAACCGTATCGGTCGTAAGAACACCGTCCTCGTCTCGTTGGGCGTCACGCTTTTGTCACTCGTTTTGCCGATCTTCGGAAATAGTTATTACCTCATGCTGGCGGCTTTCTCGCTGCTCGGTATCGGTAACGCCATCATGCAGACCAGTCTCAACCCGTTGGTAACGAATCTCATCAATGGCGACAAACTCGCCGCCACCCTGACCTTTGGTCAGTTTGTTAAAGCGATCGCCTCGTTCATGGCACCGATCATCATGACGTGGGGAGCGGTAGCCGCTATCCCGACGCTCGGTTTGGGCTGGCGTATCATCTTTGTCATCTACGGTGTCATCGGTGTGATCGCTACAATCTGTCTGTATCTGACCAAGATCAAAGAGCAACCGCTGAATGGAAAGAAATCCAGTTTCGTGGAGTGCTTCAAACTCTTAGGCCATCCTTTCGTCCTTCTCTGCTTCCTTGGTATCATGTGCCACGTGGGAATCGATGTAGGAACGAACACCACCGCTCCCAAGTTACTCATGGAGCGTTTGGGTTGGACACTGGAGGCTGCCGGATTTGCTACATCGCTCTATTTCATCTTCCGTACCATCGGTTGCTTCAGCGGTAGTTTCATCCTGCGTTTTGTGTCATCGAAGATTTTCTTCGCCATCAGCGCACTGATGATCGTGGCAGCGATGGTCCTCATGGGTATCGGTCAGAGTCAGGCTATGCTCTATACCGGTATTGCTCTCGTGGGTTTTGGTAACTCCAATATCTTCTCCATCATCTTCTCCGAGGCACTCAAAGCAGAACCTGAGAAACAGAACGAAGTGTCCGGTCTGATGATCATGGGGCTGTTCGGCGGAACGGTCTTCCCGTTCATCATGGGTTTTGCATCCCAAGCAGCGGGTACCGTAGGAGCCGTCATCGTCATGGCTGTCGGTGCAATCTATCTGACATGCTATACGCTAAAAATCAAGAAATAAAAAATCATAAATTTGAAATCATAAATTTGAAATATGAAATACGTCGTAGGAATCGGTGAGGCCCTGTGGGATCACTTTGTGCAAGAAGATATTTATAAACTCGGTGGAGCTCCGGCTAATTTTGCATATCATGCCGGACAGTTCGGTTTGGATAGTTATGTCATCTCTGCCATCGGTGATGATAAACTCGGTCACGGCATCGTGGAGAACTTCGATAAGGTAGGTTTGAAGCATATCCTGCCTATCGTAGATTATCCCACCGGCGAAGTGCTGGTTACCAAAGAAAACGGACAACCGTCCTATGAGATATGTCTGGGTGCCGCATGGGATAACATCCCGCTCACCGATCAGATGCTCGAATTGGCACGAAACGCCAAAGCCATCTGTTTCGGTTCGCTGGCACAACGCACTCAAACCAGTCATGATACCATTCAGGCATTTCTCGATGCAGCACCCGAAGATGCCCTCCGTGTCTTCGATATCAACCTGCGCCAAACATGGTACACCAACGAAGTGATTATCGAATCCCTCAATCGTGCACATATCCTTAAGATCAACGATGATGAACTGGATGTGGTAGCTAATCGACTGCTCAACGAATCCGTAGAGAAAGGCAATCTTATCGCAAGGGATCCGGAAAAGACACGCCGCGTCTGTCGTGCTCTTATCGCCAAGTATGACCTGCAGATGGTCATCCTCACCTGCGGAGAGGTATGCTCTTATGTCTTCACGGCAAGCGAGGAGAGTTATCTGCCTACGCCCAAAGTGGAACTGGAAGATGCAGTAGGCGCCGGTGATTCGTTTACCGCTACCTTCGTCGCCCAGACCCTTCTCGGTAAGTCCATCCGGGAAGCGCACGAGAAAGCCGTGAAGGTCGCTGCATACGTCTGCACCCAAGCCGGCGCTATGCCTGTCCTGCCGGATGAACTGAAGGAATAAAAGCACCAAAGAACAATCAATCCAATACTTACGGTAAAAATCCGGAGATAAAAAATGTACAGGTAACCACCTATTGATTCCGATTTTCACACTACAGTTTGCACTTTGCAAAAAAAATCGCATTTTTATTTGCATATATGCAAAAAAAGTAGTAATTTTGCAGCCGTTTTGCGAAAAAATGCCGTTTGGCAGGTTTCGCGAACGGCTTTTTTGTGAATAAAATACATTCGATAATGAAAAAATTTAATATTAAACTGCATGTGTTATTGCCGCTCACGATAGCGGTAGTGCTGTTCATGTGGTTTGTGCCGATCAGTTTCTTCGGCGTTGACGGTTTGACGGTCATCCAGCAGCGTACGATAGCGATCTTCTGCTATGCAGCGTTGATGTGGATGTTTGAGATTATTCCGGCATGGGCTACTTCGGTTAGTACGATCGTGCTGCTTCTTTTGGCGATTTCCAACAAAGGATTTGTGCACGAGGTTGTGGAGAAAAGCGTGAATGATGAGGGGACTGAAATCGTTCGCAAGTACTTCATGGAAGGAACTGCGGTCAACTTCAAAGAGTTGATGGCGGCCTTTGCGGACCCGACGATCATGTTGTTCTTGGGTGGATTCGTATTGGCTATTGCAGCAAGTAAAGTGGGTCTGGATCTATACCTTGCCCGTATACTGCTCAAGCCTTTCGGTACGAAGCCGAAGTTTGTGCTATTGGGCTTCCTTGTTCTGATCAGTGTGATGTCGATGTTCATGAGTAACACGGCGACAGCAGCGATGATGTTGGCGTTCTTGGCGCCGGTCATCAAGACCTTACCGTCCGACGGCGGTGGTCGTATGAGCTTGGCAATGGCGATCCCTATTGCTGCCAATATCGGTGGTCTGGGAACACCTATCGGTACGCCTCCGAATGCAATCGCGATCGGTCAGTTGAAGGAACCGATCCTGAATGCAGCCGGTGAGGTGGTACAGAACGGTATTGAATTGGGTTTCGGTGCGTGGATGGTTCGTTTTGTACCGATCGTGGTCATCATGATTGTTTTTGCATGGATCCTGCTGCAGGTGCTCTATCCGTTCAAAGCGCAGAAGATTGAGATTGTCATCAGCGGAGAGGTAGAGAAAGACTGGCATTTCTGGGTAGTAACAATCACCTTCCTCGGTACGATCCTCCTCTGGATGACGGGAGAGTTAACCAAGTTAAACTCCAATGTGGTAGCCTTGATACCATTCGCTATCTTTGCTGTCTTAGGCGTGTTTAAACGCGAAGATTTTTCGAAGATCGACTGGCATGTACTCTGGATGGTAGCCGGTGGTTTTGCGTTAGGTACGGCTTTGAACAAGACGGGCCTGGCAGCTACGCTGGTAGAATCGATCCCGTTCGATACATGGTCTCCGATAGGTGTGCTTATTGCAGCCGGTTTGATCGGTTGGCTGTTGTCTAACTTCATTGCCAACTCGTCCGCAGCCAACCTCTTGGTGCCGATCTTGGCAACCGTAGCGGTAGCTATGAAAGACAGTCTGGCTTCCTTCGGCGGTATCACGACCTTGCTGGTTTGTGTAGCAGCTTCCACTTCGTTCGCAATGCTCTTCCCGATCTCTACGCCGCCGAATGCGATTGCTTGTTCGACTGGTTTGATCAAGACGAACGAGATGATGAAGGTGGGTCTGATCGTCGGTCTGACCGGTATCGCCTTGTCCTACGGTATGTTACTCTTATTCCCGTTCTAACAGAGCACAGAACATAGAACACAGATTGATTATGAAACGATTTTTTATTATAGCACTTTGTTCGATGATCCTTGTTCCGGTAATGGCGCAGGAGGTGAACAAACAAGACAAAAAAGAAGCGGCTAAATCGCATCTGAAGCAGCATTTCAAACCCTACGGATTTATCCGTAACTACTTCACCTACGACAGTCGTGAGTGTATTGCCGGAACCGGTGATATGTATTTCTACATGCCCAAAGACGAGGCATGGAACAAGACAACCGATCCGGCGTTGCGTGAAGATCTCAATGACGTCAGTTCGTTCCGTTTCTTGTCGTTGACGACGCGTGTGGGTCTCAATATCACGGACTATAAATGGCGTAACACGGAGTTCAGTGGTAAGATTGAAGCGGACTTCTATGCAGGTATCAGTGCTACGTTGTCAACCGGTGTCAAGCAGACCCATGCGGTTACCGGTACGGCGCAGTTCCGTCTCCGTCAGGCCTATGTAACCCTCGGTTGGGACAGCCTGCGTATGAACGATAAGGATTTTGCACGTGTGGACCTCACGATCGGTCAGGCCTGGCACCCGATGGCAGCCGACCTGTGCGACGTGATTGCTCTCAACAGCGGTGCACCGTTCGGACCGTTCAACCGTTCTCCGCAGGTGCGTATGGACGCACGGCTCGGTAAGTGGTTCACCTTGACGGCAGCCGGTCTTTGGCAGATGCAGTACAACTCGATCGGTCCTGACGGTCAATCGGCGGAGTACATGCTCTACGCCAAGACGCCGGAGGCATACTTAGGGTTGAGTTTCCATGACAAAGGATGGATCGTTCGTGCAGGTGCAGATGTACTGAGTATCCGGCCCCGTCATTTGGGCGAGGCACTGGATGCCAACGGAAACACCATCCTCGGTACCGACGGCAAACCGCTGCAGATAACGGTCAAAGATCGTATCACGACGGCATCGCCCTTCCTGTATGTGCAGTATAAGAAAGGAGACTTCTCCATCAAAGCGAAGACCATCTTCGCCGAGGCAGGTGAGCATATGAATATGAACGGCGGTTATGGCGTCAAAGCTATTAATCCCGATGGTTCCTATGCTTACACTCCGACACGCACGAGCTCTTCTTGGATCAGCCTCGTGTATGGCGGTAAAGTGGGGGCACAGGAAGACAAACACCCGCAGAAACTGCAGGGTATCCTGTTTGCCGGTTATGTTGAGAATCTCGGAACCAAAGATCCGATTATTGATGCAGACGGAGACGGTAAAGTCGATTTGTACTATCCGCGTGTGAAGAACATGAATCGCATGTGGCGCCTGACGCCTACGTTGCTCTATACGGTGGGTAAATTCCAGTTAGGTCTGGAGTATGATATCACGTCCGTGAACTACGGTGACGGCAAGATCAATCCCGCCAACGGCCTGAGCGATAACGGCCTGCATTGGGTGACGAACCACCGTATACAGATAATGGCCAAATATAACTTCTGATGAAACGAATTATTCTCTTTTTAGTGGCTTTGTTGCCTTTCCTCGGTATGTCTGCTGCCAAAGCGGACAAACAGACCGTTGTGCTGCAATGTGACTTGCATTGCCAGGGTTGCTGTGACAAGGTTATGAAGAATATCGCCTTCGAGAAAGGTGTGAAGGATATTGTATGTGACCTCAAGACCAAAACGGTGACGGTGACGTACGATGCCAATAAGACGGACTTGGATACATTGCTCAAAGCTTTTGAGCGTATCGGGAAGCCGGCTAAGGAGTTGAAGAAGGAAGACAAAGAAGCGCAGAAAGATGTACCCGAAGTTAACCAATAGACCTTGGCGCGTCGTTACCAGTGAGAATATCCTACGTCTGGGACCCTGGTTGTCGGTTCGGCAAGAGTGTGTAGAACTGCCGAGCGGTAAGCAGATCCCTACCTGGTTCGTGTTGGAGTTCCCCGATTGGATCAACGTCATCGCTATCACCAAAGACGGTAAGATGGTGATGGAAGACCAGTACCGCCATGCCTTGGGTGAGACCCATTATGAGTTGGTAGCCGGTGTGGTGGATCCGGGAGAGACACCGCTGCAAGCGGCACAACGGGAGTTGAGTGAAGAGACGGGATACGAAGGAGGAGAATGGCGTTTGTTCATGACCCTGTCGCCTAACCCGACGAACCATAATAACCTGACTTATACTTTTCTTGCAACCGGTGTGGAGAAACGGCGTGAGCAACATCAGGAACCTACCGAAGATATCCGGGTCGATATTATGGAACCCGAACAGGTATTGGAGATGTTACGTGACGGGGAGATCATTCAAGCCCTGCATGCTGCACCGCTGTGGAAGTATTTTGCAGAGCACGGACCGCATTGCGGATAGCGTACAGACTTATAATCCTAAATGAATACGGAAACGCATGGCCCATTGCCACTGCGTTTCTTTTGTATAGCCCCAAACCGAATACAGATCCGCTACACGGAGGATGTTTCCGATACCTATTCCGATTTCGGAATAGAATTGGTGATTGGTCATTGGTAATTGGTAATTGTCAGACAAATAGCCATAGGCGATCTTGGCTTCGACCAGTTCGCGCAGGTGTAACCAACGGATGCCGGGAATGAGGTTGAAGAGGATTCCTTGACCGTTCCATTCGGCATGTAGTGCAACATATTTGTCGGCTAACAGTTGATTGCCGTGCAACAATGTGAAGCGGTACGGATCGTACGCATAACCTTGGTTTCCGTCTGCCTGCCAGAGTAGGAAGGAAGGAACCTGTCCGAAGATAGCACCTGCCTGCAAGGCATAGGTCAGCGTACCGCCCATGCCAAGGTTGGCATGTTGGGTGAGCATCAGACGCAAGTGCGCGTAGAGCGCACTCTGCGCATTTGTGATTTGTGATTGGTGATTGGTCATTTGCCAATGTCCGAATTCCAGACCGGCGTAGAGGACAGGGTATTTATGCGAGTAGGCGTACCGACGCATAAAATAACCGTCGTATTTGCGTTCTCCCCAACTGAGTCGGGCGATGCCGGAGAACGACTGCAGACTGTATCCCCCTTGCCAGGTAGCCCGTATATAAGCATGGGTCTCGAGGTGCTTGGTCCAATCGGCAAACCAATGGTACTGCAGTTGTCGTTGCCGCATGGCGGTGCTGACGCAGAGCGTGTCCCGATAGAGTGCCTCAAAGGCATAAGCCGTGAAATCGAAGTTACCCCAACCCATCGAGTTCTCCCGTAGCAGGCGGTCGAAGTCATCCACTTCGGACCATACATACCGGTCGTTATACTCGAACTGCATAATATGCCGACGAGGCGTAGGCAGGTTGACGGACACCCGTCCCATTCCTTTGGCGGATCGGTCTTTGAATCCGTACCCGACAGAAGCTTCCAGTGACACTACTTTGGAGAACTGCTCGTTCGTGCGGAAGGGTAAACCGACATGCACGCCTTCGTGCTTATTGACTTGCAAGATCTCTTCGATATGTCCTATATCAACCGGTGTACCGGTAGGTATATAGCCGGTAGTAGCGATGGTGGCGAACCATTTGGCGGTGCGGATGATCGGCAGACTGTCAAGGGCCTCAAAGGCGGAGTCTGCTTGCGAGAGGCCGGCTTCTTTGCCCAAGGGCACGATTAACGCTTCGCGATTTTCGCCTGACAGACCGCTGTCGCTGACAGACCGTTGCACTGACAGACCGGCACTTTCTGTGCCTGACAGATTTTTATTTCTCAGACTTGTTGTCAGTAATAGGGTCGGGAAGACCGTACCGGCTTGTTCGGACTTGATGGCTATATCCAATATGGCGGACAAGTGTTCATCTGCGATAGTGCCGTCGGGCGCAAGCGTTTGCGATACATGCAGCGTGTTGACGTAGTTAACGGCTACCTCGGCGGGTACATAGGCATGGATAGACCGTAACGCATAGGTAGCGGTATCAATCACCATCTCACCGTTGAATGTAGCATAAAACGGGTTCCTAGTTCGGAAATGAATGGTGTCCTCTCCTATCAGATAATAGCGATAATAGAGGTTACCTCCGGGTGCCAATGGAGACAAAAACGCATGCCCCATCAGGGAGACGGAGGTCGCATAGAAATTGAGATTGCCTTCATTGCCAAGCAGGGACGAGTAATCGGTGGACGAGAGGATGATGGTTCGGGTCTGCTGATCATTGGCAGGTGTCATCTCCTGTCCGTTGATGCGGAACGACTGCGTCTCCCGATAGAGAGGTAAGATATAGGTGGAGTCTTCCTGCTGAATCATGCCGGCCTGCAGAGAGGACCATAATGCACGCCGCAGGTGACGTTTCTGAATATGCGAGACGTATAGGTTCTGCTCGCGTTTAACAGAGAATGCCAAGTCCGACTGTTGCGTGCGGTCATTCTCAGAACGGTGTTCCCGCACCTGTCGTAGTAATTCCAATGCCGGGTTCTCGTTAGGCGCCACAACGATCTCGCTGAGGGTAGCTACTTTCTCCCGCATCGTCACTTGCAGTCCCGCCATCGTACCGGGTTCGATCTCATAGCGTTGGGTGAAGTACCCGACGGCGGAGAAAACCAGTTGGGCTTTGCCGGTCATATCAACCCGTAAAGCGTACGAACCGTTCTCATCGGACGTTGTGCCTATCTTCGTTCCCCGAAAATGGATATTGACATTCGGGATCGCTTCGCCCGTCATCTCATTGACCACCTCGCCGATGATGATGGTCTCCACTGCATGAAGAGGAACACAGAACACAGAGCACAGAGCACAGATCAAAAATCCTATGAATCGTTCAACTTTCAACTTTCCACTTTCAACTTTTATTAGCCGGATGGCATTGCAGGATCGCTTGCCGCAGATCTTGCACATCAACGTGGGTGTAGATCTCCGTGGTAGCGAGGTCTTCGTGTCCGAGTAATTGCTGGATGACACGCAGGTCCGCTCCGTTCTGCAGCAGATGGGTTGCAAACGAATGACGTAAGGTATGGGGGCTAACCGTCTTGGTGATACCGGCTTCGGCACACAACTTCCGCACGATGGTAAAGACCATGGCGCGTGTGAGGGGACGACCGTAACGGTTGACGAAGGCGATATCACGTGATTCGGGTTTGACAGGCCATGTAGCACGGTCTTGCATCCAGTAACCGAACCACTCTTCTGCCACCGGTGAAGTAGGAACCAAGCGTTGCTTGGATCCTTTTCCTTCAATCAGCATATAATGCTCGTTGAGATACATGCGACTTAAGCGCAGATTCACCAGTTCGCTTACGCGCAGTCCGCTACCGTAGAGCATCTCCATCATGGCACGGTTACGATGCCCTTCGTTGGAACTAAGGTCGATGGCACCCATCATCCGGTTCACTTCGTCAAGCGAAAGCACGGTAGGCAGATGTTTGGATTTCTTGGGACCTTCCAACAGTTCTGAAGGATCTTGATCAATATAATCTTTGTATAGCAGAAACCGGAACCAGGCATGGATACCGGCTAATACACGTGCTTGTGTTGCCTCCGAATGCAGGGTCTTGAACTGCTGAAAGATGAACTCTTCCAACTGTTCGTACTCCATATGCACGAAGTCGATAGTATGCTCTTCGCAATAGGTGCGCAGTTTATCCAGATCCATCTCGTAGCCCTCGATGGTGTTCGGTGAGTAACCGCGTTCCAGACGAAGGTACGTATGGTACTCACGCAGCAGAAGATCCGGTTTTACTGTTTTAGCCATGGGATAAGTGCGCTTTGGAAATGACACTGATAGGTAGTGGTCGTGCCCTGTGTATTTTGGTAGTATAGGGTGAAGAGCAGACTGTCGTTCCGATAGATGAACGAACCCGAATCCAGCACTTGGATACGCGATATCTTACTATCCTCGATATCCAGAATATACATACCGTGCGGGTAACCCTCATAGTCTTTGCCTTGTAAAAAAGTGAAGGGAGTAGGGATTTCGGTGGACGGGATGGATCGATAGGTCCCTTCCTCCAAGAGCGAGTCGGGAACGAAGATATCGGACAGGCAGAGGTTGTAACCCGTACCTTTGATACGGTGATGCCGATCCAGGAACAAACTATCCGAATAGAGATCCAATGCTACGACGGCATAGGGTATGGAATCATAGCAGTGTCCGTAAATCTGTTCGTACGCCGTATGATAGACGGACGGTATCTGCCTGCGGACAGAGGGTTCCTGCTTCTTGCACGAAGGAACCAATAGTACGGCACACAATGCCAATAGGAAAATATATATACGCTCTTTCATTCTCTAACCTTCAAACCTTCAAACTCTCAAACCTTCAATCTCCTCACCGGCACCCATGCCGCCACAAAACCCAATGCCAACACGATGATACCGACGAGCAGGATGTCGGTCGGTTGCACTTGAACCGGATAGGCGGACACGACATACTCACTGCCGTTCCCCAGTTTGAGCCATTCAAAATGTTGTTGCCCAAGACATACGACTATACCGATAATCAAACCGCTTAGTGTTCCCAAAGCGGATATCATCCAACCTTCCAGCAAGAAGACCCGACGAATCGTTCGTTCGTCCGCTCCCAAGTTAGAGAGGATGCGGATGTCTTCTTTCTTATCGATGATGAGCATGGTCAGCGAACCGATGATATTGAAACTGGCGATGAGTAAGATGAAGACAAGCAGCAGGACCGTTAACCACTTCTCAATACGCAGGATGCGGAAGAAGTCCGCCTGTTGCTCGTAACGATTCAGTACCTTATATCCGGGTCCCAATGCTTGCTCTAATTCGGTCTGTATTTTGTCAGTGAAACGGTCTGTGTTCTGTGTTCTCTTGGGCTGAATTCGCAGCGCACTCGCCGTATGGTCATCGTATTCGAAGAGTCGTTGGGCAAGGGGTAGGGAAACCAGCAGTAACTGGTCATCGTATTCAAGTTGGTTCACGGCAAAGGTACCGGCGATGTAGGCGTACTCATGTTGCAGCGACTTTTCGGGGCGCAGCATGTTGATACGTTCTGTACGTTTAGGGGCATAGAGGTGCAGTGCTCCGGTGAAATGGGCGTTCATACCGATTTGTGCAGCCAGACCTCTTCCCATCACCGTGCGATCGAAGGCGCCGTCATAGACGCAGAAATAACCGTCAGAGATGATAGAGTCGATATGCGCCGTGCGGGTAAAGAGGCTATCGACCCCTAACACGCGTGCCGGCATCTGATGATCCTTGTAGCGGATAAGCGCCGTCTGCTCCAGTTGCATGGAGATGGCTTCGATATCTTCGCGCGCGTACAAAGAAGCAATCGGTAAGGTGTCGGTACGTAAAGTGCTGCCCTGCGTAGGTACAACCAGCAGAGGTGCATCGAACTCGGAGAACATCTGTTCCACCAAGGTGCCGAAACCGTTCATCACCGATAGCACACATATCATAGCGGCAGTCACCACAGCTACCGCTGCGGCACTGATACCGGATACGATATTGATGGCATTATGCCCTTTCTTGGAGAAAAGGTACCGCCAAGCGATATTTCTTTCTACTTTGAGCAGAGCGGTCTTTTTACTTTGAGTGAAACGGTCTATTGCTTGAGCAGCTCATCGATGCGTTCCATGCGGTCGATGGTCTCATCGAGATGGAAGATGATCTCCGGGATGATACGCAGTTGATGACGTTCGAGTGCACCGAGTTCTCCCCGAAAACGATGGGTATTCTCTTCGATGAGTGCCATCGTAGGTGCTACTTTGTCATGCGGGAAGATAGACAGGTACACGTGTGCGATAGACAGATCCGGCGATACACGCACTTCGCTCACGGAGATGAGCGTGCCTTGTAGCGAGCGCGCGTAACGTAAAAGGATATCGCTCATGTCTTTCTGTATCAGACGGGCGATCTTGTGTTGTCTTGTTGATTCCATAGTGTTTTAAAAAAATCAAATAAAGGGAAAGGAGCCACGCTCTTTTCCCTATTTGTCAATTGTCTTGTGTCAATTGCAATTAAAATTTGTGGCGACCCTCGTCGGCAACGGTCAGTTTCTTACGACCTTTAGCGCGGCGCGCAGCCAATACACGACGACCGTTAGCGGTTGTCATTCTCTCCAAGAAGCCGTGTTTATTACGACGCTTGCGTTGGGAAGGTTGAAATGTACGTTTCATTGTTGTATTCAGTTTATATGTCTTCTCTCGAAGACGGTTTGTGCGCAGGATGAGACTCGAACTCACACGATCTTGCGACCACTACCCCCTCAAAGTAGCGTGTATACCAATTTCACCACCTGCGCTTCTTTTTTTGTGCCCAGAACAGGACTCGAACCTGCACACCTCGCGGCATGCGCACCTGAAACGCACGCGTCTACCAATTCCGCCATCTGGGCAAAAAAAAAGAGCGGAAAACGAGACTCGAACTCGCGACCCCAACCTTGGCAAGGTTGTGCTCTACCAACTGAGCTATTTCCGCATACTTTCTTGACTATAAAAGTAAGATCAATGCTCTCTTTAACCGAAAGCGGGTGCAAAAGTACTGCTTTTTTTTGACATGACCAAATTTTTTGGCAAAAAAATGCAAAAAAAATGCATTTTATGGTTTTTGAATGCAAAAAATAGCCTAAATCGGCATAAAAATAACGAATTATTTGCGTATGTGCGTATTTTTTTGTACCTTTGCAAGCGATATTAAAACATTCTGTTATGATTCAACCGTACATAGCTGCCGAGGATCGGTATGCGAACATCCGAACGATGTATTGCCGCTGCGGAAACAGCGGAGTGATGTTACCCCGAATTAGTTTGGGCTTTTGGCATAATTTCGGTGCGGATGCCCGTTACGATCGCAGTCGTGCGATCACGCATTATGCCTTCGACCACGGCGTTACCCATTTCGATCTGGCGAATAACTACGGTATCCCTTACGGCAGTGCGGAGATTACCTTCGGTCGATTGATGGCGGATGATTTCGGTCCCTATCGCGATGAGTTGTTCATTTCGACCAAGGCGGGTTATGACATGTGGCCCGGTGTGTACGGCAACTGGGGTAGCCGGAAGTATCTGATGGCGAGCATCAGTCAGTCGCTGCGTCGTATGCGTTTGAATTATGTGGACTTGTTCTACTCCCATCGCTATGATCCGCTCACGCCTATAGAGGAGACGCTGCAGGCGATGGTGGATATCGTGCGACAGGGAAGAGCCTTGTATGTAGGTATCTCCAACTGGCCTCTGGAGCCGCTCAAGCAGGCTGTACAATACTTGCGCGAACGCGATGTGCCTTTGTTGGCTTATCAGGGACGCTTGAATATGTTGGATCGCGCACCCTTAGAGAACGGTATCTTGGATTTCTGCAGACAAGAGGGTATCGGATTTATTGCTTATTCGCCTTTGGCACAAGGTCTGTTGTCGGACCGTTATATCAACGGTATCCCGGCAGACTCCCGTATGGCGCAGGAGGAGTATCTGACGTCGGACAAGCGTACACCGGAGTTGTTGGCGTTCTTGCGGGAGCTTCAGCAGCAGGCACAACAATCCCGCCGCACCATCGCGCAAGAAGCCTTGCATTGGGTGATGGAGCAAGCGGGAGTAACGTCGGTCATCGTCGGTGCCAGCAGTGTGGACCAGTTAGCCGACAATCTGGAGTTCTAATCCACCTTAATTATTAACGCACGCGCTCGCAGTACGAACCGTCGCGGGTGTCGATACGGATGATTTCGCCTTCGTTGATGAAGAGCGGGACGCGTACCTCTGCACCGGTTTCTACGGTAGCGGGCTTCAAGGTGTTGGTAGCGGTATCGCCTTTGAGACCCGGCTCGGTGTAGGTGACTTGCAACTCTACCTTGGTCGGCAGTTCAGCGAAGAGCACGGTGTCGGTCGAAGCGTCAGAAACAACTTCTACTAACATACCCTCTTTGAGGAAGTCCACACCGGTGATCAGGTCGTGTGCGATAGGCACTTGCTCGAAGGTCTCGTTGTTCATGAAGATATAATCCTCTCCTTCTTTGTAGAGGAACTGATACGGACGGCGCTCAACGCGTACGTCTTCCAGTTTCTCACCGATATTGAAGCGACGCTCCAATACGCGACCATCCACTACATCTTTGAATTTAACACGCATAATCGTGTTACCTTTACCCGGCTTTACGTGCAGGAACTCGATTACGAAATACAGACGGCCGTCCATACGGATACATACGCCGTTTTTGATGTCTTGACTGTTAATCATACTATATTTGATTTGTGATTTTTAATTGGTAATTGGTGTTTTTTCGGAAAATCGCTGCAAAATTAGTAAAAAATTTGCATATATGCAAGAAATTTTGTAATTTTGTGCCCTAATTTGGAAAAATGCTATGAATACATTACAAGAATTCTTTGGGTCTTTTGATATTTGGCAGGTATTGTCTTCTTTTATTTTCCTGATTGCTATCATAGATCCGTTCGGTAACATGCCCATTACGATAGCCATGCAAAAGAAGGGGATCAAGATCAGCGCATGGCGCGTGTGTCTGGCGAGTCTGATCATCCTGATGGTGTTCCTGTTTTTAGGCGAATGGATCCTCAAACTCTTCGGCGTGCAGATCGAGTATTTCGCGATAGCCGGTGGTTTTGTGATCTTGCTGATGGCGTTGGAGATGGTGCTGGATATCACGATCTTTCAGAATGACAAGTTGGAGGGGGAGATAGGAGCCGGCAGTTCGATTGTGCCTTTGGCATTCCCGATGTACGCAGGTCCGGGTGCGTTTACGGCATTGCTGGCGATCACGGCGGAGTATTCGATCGGAAACCTCTGTATCTCTTTATTCCTGTGTATCTTGGTGCTTTACCTGGTGTTGATCGGTACGAACTGGTTGACAAAATTTTTGGGCAATACGGCTTTGTATATCATTCGTAAGTTCTTCGGCATCATCGTGCTGGCGATTGCTTGTAAGTTGATGTTCGGTAACTTGGTGACAGTGTTCCATCCGGGAGAGAATTGTTGTGATAAGAAAGAAGCAATCATAGAAAATACGGAAATAGATGAAACCATTATCGGAGATGAGAATTGCGTTGGCGAGTGACCACGCAGGTTTTGGCTTGAAGCAGCAGGTGATGGCGTTGTTGCGTGAGAACGGCGCCGAGATCCATGACTTCGGATGTTATAACACGGATAGTTGCGATTATCCGGATTTCGCGCACCCCTTGGCTGAGGCGGTAGAGAAGGGTGAGTTTGATTTCGGTATTGTCATCTGTTCGACAGGCAACGGTATCTGCATCACGGCTAACAAGCATCAGGGAATTCGTGCCGCGTTGTGCTGGGAGACACAGTTAGCTGAGTTGGCACGCCGGCATAATAATGCCAATGTGTTGGGTCTGCCTGCTAACTTCATTGCAGCGGACAAAGCTTTGGATATCGTTCGTACGTTCTTTAATACGGATTTTGAAGGCGGTCGTCATGAGCGTCGCGTTAACAAGATCGCGATTAAGTAATGCCCTGAGGTGTTACATGAGTTATGCGCTGAATCGTTTTGGTTCAGCGCATATTGCACATAGCCCGCTCTTTGTGAGCGTAGAGCCGGCTAATGTGTGCCAGTTGCGATGCCCGGAGTGCCCGGTAGGACAAAGGTCTGTCAGTGAAACGGTCCGTCAGCGAAAAACGAAGTTAATCGCGCCCTTGCGGCAGAGAAGCGGTCTTATGCCGTTGGAGGTATTCCGGCGGGTAGTGGCGGAATGCCGAGATACGGCATGGGTAATGCAATTCTATTTTCAAGGCGAACCTTTGCTGAATAAGGAATTGCCGCAGATGATTCGGGAGGCACATGAGGCGGGACTCTATACGATCGTCAGTACCAATGCGCAAGCGATGACGCAGGAGATGGCGCAGGCATTGGTGGAGAGCGGGTTGGACCGTATCATCATCTCTATGGATGGCCTTACCAACGAATCGTATAACGCCTACCGTATCGGTGGTTCGCTCGATAAATGCAAAGCCGCCTTGCGCTACCTTCGCGAAGCAAAACAACTTCAAACAACATCAAACAATCTCAAACGATCTCAAACAATTATAGAACTTCAAGTTCTACGATTACGTTCCAACGAACACGAATGGGCGGCGTTCAAGAAGCAATACAAGGCTTTGGGTGCCGACCGCTTGGTTTTCAAGACAGCGCAACTCTATGACTATGCGAACGGTCATCCTTTGATGCCGTCGAACCCCAAGTACAGTCGGTACGTCCAAGGAAAAGATGGTCTGTATCATCGGAGACGGTTAAGCAAAGGTTGTTTTCGGGTATGGAGCGGGTGCGTCATCACCACGACGGGAGAAGTGCTGCCTTGCTGTTATGACAAATCGCACGCGTACGCGTACGGAAATATAATGAATACGCGCATGCGAGAACTGTTCGGAAATGAGAAAGCGACAACTTTTCGTCAAGCCGCTTTTCGTCAAACCCCTAACATCTGTCAAGAATGCTGGAAGTAAGGGCATAGACCGGCTTCGCCTGACAGAACACAGAACACAGAGCACAGAAATAATCGTGCCGATAGGCTAAGAACACAGACTGAATTACAAGATGAAAGTTGAAAGGTTTACATTTGGGCCGTTTCAGACGAATTGTTACGTAGTCTCCTCCTTCCCTTCAGGGGAGGACGGAAGAGGCTTTATCTTGCTCATTGATCCGGCATGCTCCAATGAATACGAGCGTCAGCAGTTGTATAACTATATTTCAAATCTCAAATCTCAAATCTCAAATTTCAAATTGTCTATAGTGGCAACCCATGGTCATTTGGATCATCTGTGGGGCGCTAAATGGGCAACGGAAACATGGGGCGTTCCGGTGTTGATGCACGAAGCCGATATCCCAATGGCGAAGGCGATGCAGCAACAGTACGATATGTTCGGTATTCGTGCCAAGGCAGAGGAGTTTGATATAAAACCAATTACCAATGACCAATTACCAATGACAAATATGTCGATTCTATCGACACCCGGTCACACGCCGGGCAGTATTTGCCTCTATTTCAATGACCAATTACAAATATCAAATCACAAATCACCAATCCTTGTATCAGGAGATACACTCTTCCGGATGGGCTATGGACGAACGGATCTGCCGGGAGGAGATATGGGGCAATTGATCGATTCATTGGAGCGTTTGTTTGCTCTTCCGGCGGACACGCTGGTTTATCCCGGACACGGAGATTTTACCACAATCGGGGCGGAAAGACGATAAAAATCACGCTTTTTTGCAAAAAAATGCCAAAATATTTGGTCAATTCATAAAAAAGCAGTACCTTTGCACGCTTTTTTGATGAAAAAAGCAGTAATGCCACGAAGTTGGGATGATATATTCGACTTTAGTGGTGATTGTATAACCCTCATTTGTTAAGGTTAAATGACCAATGACAAATGACCAATGACAAATTAAATCATGTATTTAACTTCTGAGAAGAAAGCTGAGTTGTTCGCTAAATACGGCAACGACGCAAAGAACACCGGTTCTGCAGAGAGCCAAATCGCTTTATTCACCTTCCGTATCAACCACTTGACGGATCACCTGAAAGAGAACCGTAAGGACTTCGGTACAGAGCGCGCTCTGACCGCTCTCGTAGGTAAACGTCGTCGTATGTTGGATTACCTGAAGGCAAAAGACATCGAGCGTTATCGTGCTATCATCAAAGAACTCGGTATTCGTAAGTAATTTGCAAAAAAAATCGCTCATTTGGGCGATTTTTTTTGCATATGTCATTTTTTTTTTGTACTTTTGCAGCGCAAAAGTTTATGATCGAGATTAAACCGTACATAGAACATGCCGTTTTGGTGGGATTGATCACGCCTGATCAACCGGAGGACCGCACCAAGGAGTATCTGGACGAGTTGGCGTTTTTGGCGGATACCCATGGTATTGTGCCCGTCAAGCGTTTCACGCAACGTTTGAACTTACCGGTTACCGCTACCTACGTAGGCGAAGGCAAGTTAGCTGAAATAGATCAGTATATAGTCGAAAGAGCAAATCACCAATCACCAATCACCAATGACCAATGCCCTATAGACGTAGTCATCTTTGATGACGAGTTAAGTCCCCGTCAGATACGAAATATCGAGAAGGCATTGAACCATAAAGGTATGCCGGACGTGCGGGTGATAGATCGTACGATTCTTATTCTGGAGATTTTCCTCCAACGTGCGCAGACGAGTTATGCGAAGACGCAGGTGGAGATGGCGCATTTGCAGTATATGTTACCTCGCTTGACGCGTATGTGGAGTCACTTGGACCGACAGCGAGGCGGTGGAGGAACCAACCGTGGTATGGGTGAGACGCAGATAGAAGCCGATAAACGGGTCATCGGTCAACGTATCGCTTTGCTGCGCGAACAACTCAAGACCATCGACAAGCAGATGGCGACACAGCGTCAACATCGGGGAAAGATGGTGCGCGTAGCGTTGGTGGGTTATACGAATGTAGGAAAGAGTACGCTGATGAACCTGTTGTCGAAGTCCGATGTGTTTGCGGAGAACAAACTCTTTGCAACACTCGACACCACGGTACGCAAAGTGACGATAGAGAACTTGCCGTTCCTGTTAAGCGACACGGTGGGATTCATCCGTAAGTTACCCCACCACTTGGTAGAGTCGTTCAAGTCCACGTTGGACGAGGTGCGTGAAGCGGACCTGCTTATCCACGTGGTAGATATCAGCCATCCCAATTTCGAGGAGCAGTACGAAGTGGTACAGCAGACGATTGCCGATATCTGCAAAGAGGATAAACCGACGATCGTAATCTTTAATAAGATAGACAATTTTACATATATACCGAAGGAAGAGGATGACTTAACGCCCGTACTGCGGGAGAACCTATCGTTGGAGGACCTGGAGAAGACATGGATGGCACGGTTAGGGGAGGACTGTATCTTCATATCCGCCAAGAACAAAGAGAATATAGATGCTTTAAGAGCGTTGATGTATGACCGTATCAAAGCGATTCACATCAAACGCTATCCGTATAATGATTTCTTATTTCAGAACTATGAGGACAGTTGACGAACAAGGGTATCATTTTGAAGAGTGGTTAACGCCTGCTGAGATAGCGAAAGACGTGCAGCAGGTAGCGGACAAGATTAGTGCCGATTATCAGGACAAGGAACCGCTTTTTGTAGTGGTCTTGAACGGTGCGTTTGTGTTTGCAGCTGACTTGCTGCGTGCGCTCAAAGACGTGCGTTGCGAGGTCACTTTCATTCGCGTCAGTTCGTACTGGGGCATGTCATCGACCGGGCGTCTGGAGTTCATCGTTCCGCTGCAACAGGTGGTGGATCAGCGTGATGTGGTCATCATCGAAGATATCGTCGATTCGGGTCTGACGATCCATCAGCTGAAGGCCCATCTGCGTGGGTTGGGAGCCAATTCCGTACGTGTGGCAACGATGCTCTTCAAACCGGCTAAACTGGAGTATGACGACGCCAAACCGGACTATATCGGTCACGAAATCAGCGAAGAGTTTGTCATTGGTTACGGCCTCGATTTTGACGGATTTGTCCGTAATCTCGATGCCATTTACAAAGTAAAAGAATAACCACCTCAAACAATATCAAACAACGTCAAACGATATCAAACAATATCAAACAATATCAAACAATTATAAACTAAAATTTTTATTACCATGAACGAAGAATTGAAAAAAGTAATGGAGGTTGCTGAAGTTTGGACGAAGGAGCCTTTTGACGCTGAGACCCGTGCGCAAGTGAAAGCGCTGATGGAAGCGGAGGACAAGACCGAACTGATCGATGCTTTCTATCGTACCCTCGAATTCGGTACCGGCGGTTTGCGCGGTATCATGGGTGTGGGTACCAACCGTATGAACAAATACATCGTGGCACAGGCTACGCAGGGGTATGCGAACTACCTGCTGAAGGTGCAACGCGAAGGTGGTTTTGACCATGTGCAAAACGGTCGTGTAGCGGTCGTAGTGGGTCACGATTGTCGTAACAACGGACGCCTGTTTGCAGAGACCGTGGCTAACATCTTCTCGGCGAACGGTATCAAGGTCTATCTCTTTGAGTCGCTGCGTCCGACGCCGGAGGTTTCTTTCGCTATCCGTCATCTCAAATGTCAGGGTGGTGTGAACGTGACAGCGTCTCACAACCCGAAGGAGTACAACGGTTACAAGGCTTACTGGGAGGACGGATCGCAAGTACTCCAACCGCATGATCAGGGCATCATCGACGAGGTGAACAAAGTGCGCATGGAGGATGTCAAATGGGAAGCCAACAAAGACCTGATTGAGATCATCGGCGGCGAGATGGATTATGACTACATGATGGCAGTCAAGGAGGTTATGATCGACCAGGATTCGATCCTTCGTCAGAAAGACCTCAACATCGTCTATACGCCTATGCACGGTGCCGGTCGTCAGATCGTTCCGATGTGTTTGCGCAGCTGGGGATTCCAGAATATCCACGTAGTGCCCGAGCAGATGGTGATTGACGGTAACTTCCCGACGGTGGTTAGCCCGAACCCGGAGAACCCTGAGGCGATGACCCTGGGTATGAAATTAGGCACCAAGCTTGGTGCCGATTTGGTAATTGCTTCCGATCCGGACGCTGACCGTATTGCTATCGTTTGCCGTAACGACAAGGGCGAGTGGGTGATCATCAACGGTAACCAGACCAATATCATGTACCACTATTACATCATCAATAACATGAAGCGTCTGGGCAAGTTCCGCGACGATATGTATATCGTCAAGACCATCGTTACCTCCGAACTCATCCGTAAGATTGCGGACGCACAAGGCGTAACCTTGACGGACGAATATACGGGCTTCAAGTGGATTGCCAACCGTATCCGTATGTGGGAAGGCAAACGCAAATATATCGGCGGTGGTGAGGAGAGTTTCGGCTTCCTGCCGTACGACGCAGTACGCGACAAATGTTCGCCTTCGTCGATCTGCCTCATCTGCGAGATCGCTGCTTATGCGAAGGACAACGGTATGACCTTGTATGATTATCTGCTCAAGATCTACGAGGAGTACGGCTTCCAACTGGAGACGACGATTAACGTCGTTCGTCCGGGTAAGAGCGGTGCGGAAGAGATCCAGGCGATGATGGTTAACTATCGTGAGAACGCTCCGAAAGAGATTGCAGGTCAGCAGGTTATCCGTCGCAAGGACTTCAAGCTGCTCAAGCAATATGACCTCAAGGATGGAGCATGGGTAGAGAGCCCGATTGAGATGCCGTTGAACGCTACGTCGAACGTGCTGCAGTACTTCACAGACGGCGGTTTGAAGGTGTCTGTACGTCCTTCGGGAACGGAGCCGAAGATCAAGTTCTACTTCGAGATTCCGGTTAAGAGCGGCAAGCCCTTCACGGGTGCGGACTACGAGCGTTGTACGGCTGAGGCGAATGCCCAAGTGCCGGCTATCAAAGCAAGTTTGGGACTTTAATACATACCCACATATTATGGAGTACGCCTGCGCATTTGCGTGGGCGTGCTTTTGTTCTGTATTTTTCTTTTTTTAAGAATACGAAAGGCGAAAAATGACTTTAAATAGTTCAAAAAGCCCCAAAATACGCAAAAAATGCAAATAAATTTGCACGGGTGCATTTTTTTTTGTACCTTTGCGCCCAAATTTATCGTGTGCATATATAGGCGCACATACGTACGTAAGAATATAAAGATATTATGAAAAAAAGCTGACATTCTGATTTTGTATGCATGGCTTTCGTCCATGATTCTCATGTTACTTTTTTTCACGCAGCCCGCCTCAGGGCTTGAAAGCGAGGCAACAAGATCTTTGACATAGTGGATTTACCGCAAAAAGAAGGAATTTTTGCAGAATAGTGCAAAATTATTTGTGTATGTCATTTTTTTGTAGTACCTTTGCAGCGTCAAAGGTAGTGGACAACAAAAACAGACAATTATGGAAGCAGCATTAAGACAACCGGTTATGCAATATGCAGGAACTATTTCGGAAGAGAAATGGGATAGTTTACACACAATCGAGGAATTAGACACAACATTGAAACGTATTATCCATAATCATTTTCATGGATGAAAGAGTTAGAAGTACGTATGGATGATGGTGTGTTCTTGGATTTGACGGAATTTTATAAATTCAGTCTCAAGAAACATCCTGCTTTAGACGAGGCTACAGTATTAAAGAAAGAACAGCGTCTTATCCGTGCCCTAAAGGATTTAGGCAAATATGCATTAACCGATCATAGAGAGGTTCGGCATTTGCTTTGGGTACAAAAAGGTTACAGGGACTATTATGTTGACGGTTTTCATTTTGGATACAAAATAGAGACATTGCCTTCAGGGGAGGAAGTCGTTGTTGTTTACGAGGCCCTTCACGAATTGCTATTTGATTAATTAATACAGATATCAAAAAAGCGGTAATCCACTAAACGGTTTACCGCTTTTTTGTGCGTGCACAATAGTGAGTGGATAGGGTGAATGTACTTTCAAGACCGGCAGTCAGCCGACGGTGAACCGACGGTCAACCGACAGTCAATACTAAGGTGAGAGAAAGATGAAGATATGACTAAAACTGAAAAAGGTTGACTCGATAACTGAGATGCTATCTTAAAAATCGTAAACTTTTGACTCGTTTCCTAAAAAGGTTGACCGGAGTACGAAAAAGGTTTACTGATCAAAAGACGCTGCA